>Ga0154739_1093_pt3 | contig 32706 bp, 25 predicted proteins | sample Rifle2008BG16ft_FD_105747 | JGI IMG/M metagenome (GOLD analysis project Ga0154739, IMG submission 105747) | Candidatus Eisenbacteria bacterium RBG_16_71_46 | reverse complement strand
CCGCCCCCCGGGCGACCACGCCGGACCCTGGGACGCCCTGCCCGCACTGTGGCGGCCGGGTGCTGTCCTGGAGCGGAGGTCCGATCTGCACAGGCTGCCACCAGCGGCCCGGGGCGGTTGCCGAGCAGCCGGACGAGTCCCTGGAGGCGCTCTGCCAGCATGGCCGGGGGCCCGTGCAGCGGACGCCATGACTGACCGCGAGCTGCTCCCGGACCCCATGCGCGGCAAGCCGCGGCTCGCCATGGGCCCCGAGGACGTGGCGCGCGCCCCCCGCGAGAGCCTCGCATCTCTGCTCGCGGACCTCGCCGCGCTTCAGACTGCCGTTGCCGCGCGACTGGCCGTGGCCGCCGCGGAGGACCGGGGGCAAGCGCACGGAGCAGGCCCCGACGAGATGCTGACGGCCGAGCTTGCGGCTCGGCGCACCGGCATGAGCAGGCGCCAGCTCTACAAGCGCGCGAGGGCGGGCGAGCTGCCGTTCGCGCGTCGGGTCTCGGCGCGGAGCGTGCGATTCAGCGCGCGCGGCATCGAGCGGTGGCTCACGCAGAAGTCCCGCGCGTGAAGCCCCGACGATATGATATCGTATGTCCATGCGACGCTCGACGCGCACGCGGGCCCCAAGCCGGCGGGACATGGTGGTCACGGTGATCGCGCTCCCGCGCGGCCTGCATCGGAAGCTGCGCGCCATCGCCCGCGCCGAAGGGCTGGCGCTCACCGAGCAGGCGCGCCGGGCGCTCGCCGCCTGGATCGAGCAACGCAGCGGACGGAAGGGGGGCAGGACATGAGCGAGCAGCGAGGGTCCGAGCCGCGCCGCGAAGGGCGAATCTTCGCGCGCGGCAAGCGCGGCATCCTGTGGGTCGCGTGGTACGACTGCGATGGCCACGAGCACCGCGAGAGCACCAAGAGCTGCGATCCGCGCGTCGCAGACCGCAAGCTCCGCGCGCGGCTTCACGCCAAGGAACGGGGCGAGCGGTACGTGCTCCAGGCGCGGCGCGTCACAGTCGGTGACCTGCTCGACGGGCTCCGCGAGCACCACGAGATGCGGGGCACCAAGAGCTGGCCGCGCATCCGCCAATGCGGGGAGCACGTCGCCGAGCACTTTGGGCGAGACGCCCGGGCCGAGCGGCTGGACTATGCGGCGCTCGAGGGCTACGTGAAGGCGCGGCGGCGCACGGCGGCGGCGGCAACCGTGAGATTCGAGCTGGCCGTGCTCGCGCAGGCGTTCAAGGTGGCGCGCCAACGCGGGCGGCTCGCGAGCGCGCCAATGTTCCCCACCGTGCCGGTCAGGAACGTGAGAACCGCGAGCTTCACCGATGCGGAGGTCTCGGCTCTGCTAGATGCTCTGCCCGAACCGCTGCGCGCTGTCACCGAGTTTGCAAGCCTGACCGGATGGCGCCTGATGGAATGTCTGCGACTGCGCTGGCCGCGCGTGGACTTCGAGGCGCAGGCGATCCGGCTGGAACCGGGCGAGACCAAGAATCGGCGCGGCCGCGTGTTCCCGTTCGGTGCGATGCCGCGCCTGGCGGCGCTGCTGGAACGCCAGCGCGCGGAGCGGTGGCGCGTCGAGCGCGCGCGCGGCGTGGCCGTCGAACACGTGTCCCACCGCGACGGCATCCCGATCAAGGACCTCGACGACGCATGGCGGGCGGCGCGCCGCCGTGCCGGGCTTGAGGACCGGCGGTTCCACGACCTGCGGCGCTACGCGGCCACGCGGCTCGTGAGGGCCGGGGTCTCACGCACCGAGGCAATGGCCCTCATGGGCCACGAGACTGAGAGCATGTTCGTCCGGTACGCACTGAACGACCTGCCCATGCTGGAGCGGGCGGTGGCGAAGGTGGCCGCGCTGGACGCGTGAGGGCCGCACGGATGGCACACGGACAAATCCACGGACAAGAGAAAGACCCGCGCTCGCAAGTAGCTGCAAACGCGGGTCCAGGTTGGTGCCCGGGGCGAGACTTGAACTCGCACGGGTTGCCCCATACGCCCCTCAAACGTACGTGTCTACCAGTTCCACCACCCGGGCATTAGGCCGAGACCAGCGCGCTAGGGATTGCTCCCGGCAGGAGGGTTGGCCCCGCCGGACGGTGACGGCGTTCCGGGGGACGGCGTTCCGGGGGACGGCGTCGCGGGCCGGGTTCCCGGAGCGGTCGGCGCCGCAGCCGGAGCCCGCCGTGCCTCGTCCTGGATCAGGCTGCGGGAGCGCTGCCCGAGCCCGGAGGACATGAGCGAGAGCACCAACGAGGTCAGGAAGAAAGCGACCCCGAGCACCATCGTCGCGCGCGTGATGAAGTCGGTCGCGCCGCGGCCCCCGAACACGGTCTGGGCGCTGCCACCGAACGCGCCACCCGTGAGGCCGCCGCCCTTGCCCGACTGGACCAGGACCACCGCAATCAACGCGAAACACACCAGCAGGTGCAGGACGAGCAGAAAGTTGTACATGGACTCCCCTGAAGGACCGAGCGACGGCTCCCGCCGATTCGCGCCGCGCGCCACGAGGGCCCTGTGCGGCCGAAGCGGCGCCGAAGGTTAGCAATCGCCCCGCGGGCCGTCAAACGCGCCCTACGAGGCCGCGGCGACGATCCGCCAGAACGATGCCGCCTCCAGCGACGCGCCCCCGACCAGCGCGCCATCCACCTCGTCCTCGGCGAACAGCGCGGGGGCGTTGCCGGGATTGACGCTGCCGCCGTAGAGGAGTGCCACCTCCGCGCCCGTCCCGGCGCCGACCACGCGGTCCAGGGTGGCGCGGATCACGCGGTGCGCTTCGCTCGCCTGCTCCGGCGTCGCCACGCGCCCGGTTCCGATCGCCCATACGGGCTCGTAGGCGATCACCGTCTGCCGCGCGGTCCCGGGCGGCAGCCCGTCGTAGGCCGTCCGCACCTGCCGCACCAGCACCTCGGCGGTCTGACCGCCCTCGCGCTCCGACAAGGTCTCCCCCACGCAGACGATGGCGGTGAGGCCGTCCCGCAGCGCGGCCCGCAGCTTGCGCGCCACCACATCGTCGGTTTCCCCCATGCCGTGGCGTCGCTCGGAGTGCCCGAGGATGACGAACCGGCACCCCGCGCCGCGCAGCATGGAGCCCGAGACCTCGCCGGTGAACGCCCCCTGCGGCTCGGGGTGCATGTTCTGCGCTCCGAGATGGATCCCGCTGTCCCGCAGGCTACGGCCGACCGCCTCGATCGCTGGGAAGGGTGGGCACAGGGCCACGGCGCAGGCCTTCTGGCCGCGCACCAGCGCCGCGATCTCGCCCGACAGGGCCGCGCCCTCGGCGGAGGTCCTGTGCATCTTCCAGTTGCCCGCGACCAGTCGCGGACGGCGCGGCCAGATCTCGCTCATCCGCCCACCTCGTCGAGCGCGGCGACTCCGGGCAGCTCCTTACCCTCCAGGAATTCGAGCGAGGCCCCGCCGCCGGTCGAAAGATGCGTGAACTTCCCCGCCAGACCGGACTGCTGAACGGCCGCCACCGAATCGCCGCCGCCCACCACCGTGACCGCACCGCTTGCGCCGGCGTCGGCCACGGCGCGCGCGACGCCGGTGGTCCCCGCGGCGAAGTCCGGCACCTCGAAGATGCCCATCGGACCGTTCCAAAACACCGTCTTCGCGCCCCGCAGCTTCTCGGCGAAGAGGCGCACCGATTGGGGACCGATGTCCACGCCGATCTGTTCCGCACGCAGGTCATCGATCGCCACCGGCGTCCCGGGAGCGCTGCCGTCGGTGGCAGTGGAGACCACGCAGTCCACCGGCAGCACCAGGTCGACGCCGCGCGCTCCGGCCTGCTCCAGCAGCGACCGCGCGGTCCCCAGGTGGTCCTCCTCGACCAGCGATTGGCCGGTGGCCTTTCCCTGGGCCCGAAGGAAGGTGAACATCATCGCGCCTCCGATCAGCAGCCGGTTCACGCGCCCGAGCAGCGCGCCGATGACCTCGATCTTGCCGGAGATCTTGGCACCGCCGAGGATCGCGACGAACGGGCGCTGGGGCTGCTCGAGGGCGCGCCCGAGGTACTCGAGCTCCTGGTCCATGAGGAAGCCCGCCACCGCGGGGTGGAGCAGCTTCGCCACGGCCTCGGTGGAGGCGTGCGCGCGGTGGGCGCTGCCGAAGGCATCGTTCACGTACATCTCGCCGAGCCGCGCCAGGCGCTGGGCGAATGCGGGATCGTTCTTTTCCTCCTCGGGGTGGAAGCGCAGGTTCTCGAGCAGCAGCACCTGCCCGTCCGCCAGGCCGCGCGCCGCCTCCTCCGCCTGCGGGCCGACGCAATCCGCGGTGAACGCCACCGGCGTTTGCAGCAGCTCGGCGAGTCGCGCCGCGACCGGCTCGAGGCTGAACTCGGGCGCCGGCTTCCCCTTCGGCCGGCCGAGATGGGACATGAGCACGAGCCGCGCGCCCTTTTCCAAGAGGTACCGAATGCTCGGCAGCGCCGCGGTGATCCGCGAGTCGTTCTTGACCTTGCCGTCGCGCAGCGGCACGTTGAAGTCCACGCGCATCAGGACGCGCTTGCCCGCGGGCCGGAGGTCGCGCAGCCCCTTCTTGTGTGCGTGCATCTCGCCTCCCTCAGGCCATCTTCAGCAGGGCGTCCACCACCCGCTGGGAGAATCCCCATTCGTTGTCGTACCACGCCAGCACCTTGACCATCGTCCCCTCCATCACGAGGGTGAGCAGGGAGTCGAATACCGAGCTCGCGGGGTTACCGATGATGTCGGACGACACGATCGGCTCGGTGCAGTACTCGAGGATGCCCTTGAGCGGCCCGTCCGCGGCGCGCTTCATCGCGGCGTTGACCCCGGCCACGTCGGTGCTCTTCTTGACCTTCACCACCAGATCCACCAGCGAGGCGTCCATCACCGGGGCACGGACCGCCATGCCTTCGAGCCGGCCCTTGAGTTCGGGCAGGACCATTCCGATCGCCTTGGCGGCGCCGGTCGAGGTCGGGATCAGGCTCTGGGCCGCCGCCCGGGCGCGGCGCAGGTCGCGGTGCGGTAGATCGAGGATGTTCTGGTCGTTGGTGTAGGCGTGCACCGTCGTCATCACGCCATGCTCGATGCCGAACGATTCGTGCAGCACTTTCGCCACCGGCGCGAGGCAGTTGGTCGTGCACGAGCCGATGCTCACGACGGTGTGCTTGGATCGATCGAACATGGCGTCGTTCACTCCGATCACGAAAGTGAGGTCCATGTTCTTCCCGGGAGCGGACACCAGCACGGAGCGGGCACCGGCCTCGATGTGCTTGGCGGCGCCGTCGCGGTCGGTGAACTTGCCGGTGGACTCCATCACGACATCGACCCCGAGCGACTTCCACGGCAGCTTCGTCGGGTCCTTCTCGCTCAGCACCTGGATGGTCTTGCCCGCGACGCTCAGATGTCCGTCGGCCGAGAGCCCGGCGTCGGGCCAGGTGCGATGCACGGTGTCGTAGCGCAACAGATGGGCGAGGGTGCGGGCGTCAGTCAGGTCGTTCACCGCGACGCACTCGATGGGAGCCCGGCGCTGCGCCGCCGCTCGGACGACCAGGCGGCCGATGCGACCGAACCCGTTGATTCCGATGCGAAGTGTCATGACACCGCTCTCCTTCCCTGAAACTGGGGTTGGGCGCTACGCGCCTGGAAGTCCTCGCAGCCGGTCCGGGTCGTGCGTCCACCGCTCGCCCCGACCGCAGCTGGATCGCGCTGAACCGGACGTGCCTCCGCCTTCGCCCGAACCGCGGGCGGCACCGTTAACAATCTGGAAAATGATGGCGTTAGGGGGTCGGGGCAGGACTATGCCCCAGGCGTCTCGAAGCGGTCAAGCACCCCAGGGGAGCGCAGCGGCCGACGACGACTACTCGGTCGAGTAGCGCAGCCGGTAGTCGCCCAAACCCTGCTCGTCGACGAACAGGAACAGCAGGCGCCGGCGCCGGAAGATCTGGGCCACGCCGGGATCGGCGTCCGGGGGCGCGGGGATCTCGCCCTCGTAGATCCACACCTCGAAGGGCCGGATGTCCCCTCCCAGCCCGCGCCGGGCAACCGTACCGGCTTCGCGATCCTCGGTGGCGTTGATCTGCGCCAAGATCTGCGACAGGGTCGCGTCTCCCGCGGGGATCACCTGCCGCAGCACATCGCTGGGCTCGCCGTAGCGGATGTACACCCGACCCATGTCGGAGAACATCCCCTTGCCGAGCCCGAAGCGGCCGTACGTGCGATTGGCGTAGGCGATGCGCTGCAGGTAGGTGGTGCGGGTCTCGTTCTCGGCGGTCTCCGGCGTCGGGTCACGCCGAGACCAGAAGTCGTCCAGGTAGCGCTCCTGCTCGCCGGGCGGCATCAATCCGAAGCGCTCCTCCTCGTCGGGCTGCAACAGGAAGTGTACGTTATCCTCGATGTCGCGCGGGTTGCGCAGCCAGGACTCGCGCTGCCAGGCGATGCTGAAGTGCGCGCGCCGGAGCAGCGCCCCTTCGTCACCCTCCTGCCACGCCTTCACCTCGAGGTCGTAGCCTCCGGCGGGCTCCCGGGCGAGATCCAGCACCAGGTGACCCTCCAGCCAGCGGGCCGCGGCGGCACTCGCCTCGCGCTGGGTGACCACCTCACCGTTCGCGTTCAGAACGCGCGCCACCCAGTGCCACGGGCGCTCGTCGGCGGCGCGGGCGCGGGCGACGAAGAAGGCGCGCAGGTCGTTCTCGAGGAGCCCGTAGAGACGCTCGGGGTTGGGCAGAATCCTGCGGTCGCCGTGCCGAAAGGGGCTCTCGCCCGGCGCGGCCTCCTCCGACCAGACGAATTCGATGTCGGAGAGATCGCGATCGGCCTGGGCCGGCGGCACCTCGACTTCGCCTTCGACGTGGGCGCTTCGGACTCTGTGCCTCCCGGCGTAGATCAGCCCGCGCTTGCGCGAGAGCATGTCGGAGAGCTTGACCGCCAGCCGCTGCGTCCCGACGCGGACCGGGAAGTGCAGGATCACGACCTTGCCGAACCCCCCCGACGAGTCGGCGGCCCCGATCGCGAGATTCCGCGTGGTCTGTTGCGATCGCCCGCCGTACGCGCTGCGCAACTGGACCGTGAGCTCGAGACGCGCCGCGCCGTCGTCGTCCCGCGCCAACGCCTCGAGCGTGGACGGCGGGATGCGCACGTAGACCTCGAGCTCGTGCCCCGCGCTGTCGGGAAAGGCGGCCGCATCTACCGTGAAGCCGGCGGGACCGCCGATGCGCCAGGGGAGCGGGCCCGGGCCAACGTCGTCCGTCCGAGCCGGCGCCGCCAGGGCGGGGAGCATGCCGAGCGCCAGGAGCGCGAATCCGAGCGGCATGTACGAAGCTGAACGCGCTGCTCGCGGGGTCGTTCGGACCTTTCTAGAACAGGAATCGCAGTGAGACGCGGTGCGACCCTCCCAGGTCCTTCATGTCGGTATAGGCGTAGTCGAGATCGGCCTGACCGGCCACCGATACCGGGAAGTGGAAGCCCACCCCGCCCGCGACTCCTTCCGAGTCGTAGTTGATGTTGTAACCGCCCCGGAAAAACGCGAACTTGCGGAACGCGTATTCCGCGCCGACGTTCAGGCGCTCCGCGTTGTCGGGCGGGTGGGAGAATTCGAACGAGCCGATGAGCTTCTGATCGGAGGACTGGAGAATCACGGCCGACGTGCCGACGCGGAAGATCGCCGGAATCTTCGCCTCCCGTTCGATGAACTTGATCTGGGAGCCGATGTTCGAGATCGCCATGCCGATCTTCATTCCCAGCGTTCCGACGTCATAGAGCGTGCCGACGTCGAACGAGAAGGTCTGATTCGAGTATTCCGCCAGCCCCTCGTGGATGAAGTTCCCCGTCACTCCGGCGCTGAACTTGTCGGTGAACGAGCGGGCGTAGGTCACCCCGGCGGCCAGCATCCCGGCGTCGAACGTGCGCCCCGTGCCGACCAGGGGATCGGGCTGATACGCGGTGGTTTCGACCATCGGGTCCATGGACAGGGAGCGGGCGTGGACGGCGAAGGCCCCGGGGATCTGCTTGAGATGGAACACGTACCCAACCTGGTCGAACGACAGTTCCGCGGGCCAGCTGGCGTGGTTGAGCGAAAGCTCCGACTTGTCGGGATCGATGCGCGCGATGCCGGCGGCATTCCAGAACACCGCCGAGGCATCGTCGGCGACGCCGACGAACGCGCCTCCCATGGCGGACGCACGGGCGCCGACGCCGATCTTCAGGAACTGCCCGTCGAAGGTCCCCACCTTTTCGAAGATGTTGGCGGCTCCTGCGATCCCGGGGACGAGCATCCCCGCCAGGCACCCGGCCGCGATGATCTTTCTCACGCCCTTCCTCCTTCGCATGTCACTAGCGAATGACGACGAACTTTCCGCGCTGGGTCCCCAGCTGTGACTCGACGGTGAACAGGTAGATGCCGCTGACGATGTCCTGGCCGTTGCGGGAGATCAGGTTCCATCGCGCCTGGCCATCGTTGGGGTTGTCCTGTTGCCGGTTGTACCCCGGCCGCGTGACACCTTGGTCGTCGGTGACCGGCGCGCGGACGGATTCGTTCACCGGGTCATCCGAGTGGATTTCCGCCACCCGGTCCCCCGAAACCGTGTAGATCCGGATCGTCCAGCGTCCCGTCGGCAATCCCATGAAGTCGACGTGCGTCCCCGTGGGATCCGAGGCGTTGGGCGTGAGATCCCACGACGAGGAGCGCTCCTGGATATTCGCCACGCCGCGGTAAGGATTCGGCACCACCCACACCTGCTTCGTGTTCCGGGTGGCCGCCTGCGGCACGACCCCCTCGGCTTCGACCGCGCTGCGGCGTCCGCTGAGTTCGACCATGGTCGCCCCGATGCCGGTCGAATCGAAGGCGGTGACGGAATAGAAGTAGATGAAGCCGTTCTTCACCTCGCGATCCACGTAGCGATAGCGTCCGATCGGATAGACGGTGACCGTATCGGGCTTCAGCGGGTTGCTCGATCCGACCAGAGAGCCGACCGCGCGCCGGCAGTTCGTCGGGATCGTGTCGGGGACGCACGGCACGTTGGGATCGGGCCGGATGATGTCGCCGGTCTGGCGGTCCCAGAGATCGCCTCGATTGAGGCAGATCTCGACCGTCGCCGTATCGGTCTTGCCGGTGGCCGGGTTGTAGTAGTTCGGGATGAACACCCGGGGGCAGACCGTGTCTTGGGGAGCGCGTTCGTACCTGTTGTCCGGAATCGGGGTGCCGTCCGGCCGGCGTTGGTCGAACTTTCGATACTCTCCGATCAGCGACCAGTCATCCTCTCCCGGACCCGGCGAGCCCACGGGCCGCGTCCAGTTCGCCACCTTCCAGATCTTGTATCCGCGCTGGTCGAACCAGCTGCTCTTGGGATCGGCCGTGGTTTCGGACAGATTGTCCCAGGCGAGCGTGACGGTGCGGTCGCCGGCCGCCACGACGCCCCGCGGATCGTTGCGATCCGGGTTGTCGCTGTAGTTGTAGCTGACCGAGACGTTCAGGTTCGGGTTCGGCGGCGGCGCCTCGGCGTTCCAGGTCTTGTGGAACAGGCCGGTCTGGGTCGCGGACACCCACACGCCGGTGCAGTAGTCGCAGTCGAAATCGAACCACGTGTACTTGTCGCTGGTGATCTGGCGCTGGTTGCCGATCTGCTCGTCGCGGCAGTCACCCTTGAACGTGATCTGGGCGCCGGGAGGGTTTCTGAGCGCCGTCTCGCGGCCGTGAAAGTCTGTCAACGGGTCCCAGTCGCGCTGCTCCCAGATCCCCTCGAATGCCTGCTGGCCCGAGAGCGCGGTGGAGAGGGAAGGGTACTTGGCGATGAGCCCGTCGCGGGCCTGCGAGCTGCTCGTGTCCGCGCGGAAGCTCAGGTAGTCGAGCGGGTAGAGCACCTTGTCGCGGTAACTGCCGAGGCTCACGCTGAAGCCGATCGTCACGGTGATCAACCCGCCGTCGGGGACGTTGAGCCACGGGCCGACCGACCACCATTGGGCGTAGTCGCCCTTCTGGTCCCCGAGCGGAGCATTGATGAAGCCCGACTCCGGATCGAGGTTCTCCTGGCTGGTCATCAGCTCGTAGCGCTGCTGGTCGATGGTCGGGTTGCCGCCCTGCACGTAGGGGGTTCCGACGGTGAACGAACGAAAGGCGCGGAAGCCGACCCGCGCGGGACCGCTCTCCCCGAGGGGATCGATCGTGTGGTCGAAGAGCAGCAGCGTCGGCACCCCGTTCGTCCTGCCCTTGTCCCCGTCGTCGTCGGCGATGCTGAAGCCGTTGACCCTGAGGTTCAGCCGGGTGCACAGCGGACCGGGTTGGAGCGCGTTCGGGGCCTGCCTCCGCTTGTCGGTCGCGCTCAACGGAAAACTGAAGGCGCCGTTGGGATACTGCGGGATGTCGAAATCGTCCTGAAAGTAGTTGGAGATGTCGTTGGGGCCGACGTCCATGTCCACGATGCCGCCGACCACGACGCTGTCCAGCGTGTGTCCCGAGCGGTTGTAGATGCTCCATTCGATGACGTTGAAGTCGGTGAACCCGGGGATCGAATAGGCCCAGGCCTTCTGTCGCACCTCGAGCCCGAGCGGAACGTGCTTCTCCGCCCGCACCACCGCGACCGCCTCGGGCGTGTCGTCACGGATCACGCACGACCAGAGCTGCTGTCCGAGCGCCGCGTGGTCTTCGTCGATCTTGCCGTCGCCGTCGTTGTCGTGGCCGTCGAGAAAGTCCTCGTCGATGCGCGGCGTGTTGTCCAGAGCCTTGTCACCATCGTCGTTCGCGAAACGCAGGCCGTTGATGATGCCGTCGTAGGCGCGGTACATCCGGTCTTCCGCGTTGAGCGTCGCCGGGCGCCACTCGGTCGAGAAGCTCACCCGCCGCTTCGCGTTGGGATCGGTGGCGGTCGGATTCACCGCCCCCACCGCGAGCGCGATTGCGTTGAGGTACTCGATGGACGACGCGCCGGGCCATTGTCCGGACGGATCGCTCGACACGTTGGTGAACGGGTTGCCGATGATGCCGAAGTTGGTGACCTTCATCCAGACGTTGCCGACATTGAGCACCGCCCCGGGGCCGAAGACGTCGGGGATCGCCATCGGGCTCACGCGCTCGTTCCCGAAACGCCCCTTGAACGTGGACTCGATCTCCTGCAGCGCCTGCGCGTCGATGCCGTCGACCGAAGGCTCCTTCATCGCGGCCCGCGCCGCGCCGGGCAGGGCCCCCGTGACCAGCACGGCCGCGGTCACCACCCCCGGCATCCACGCCATCGCTCTGGACATGCTCCCTCGCTCCTCCGGTCGATCAGAAGCTGACACTGACGCCGACTCGAACGTTGCGGCCCTCTTCGAAGATTCGCGGATCTTTCACGGGCACCCAGTCGAGCACGTTGTCGCCGTTGACATCCTGGAGGTAGGCGCCACCGGCGCGCCCGGTTTCGGTGTAGTAGATCGTGTAGTCGTCGCCCGCCGTATTGACGAACGGATTGGGGAAGCCCCCGACCGTCAGCGTGTTGATGTTCTTCGCGTCGAGCACGTTGCGCGCGTCCACGAACAGGGTCACGTTCTGTCCCCAGATCCGGTAGAACTTGTCGCCGTCGACCGTGAGGCGGGCCTGCGACGGGAGGCGCCGCGAATTGTCGAGCTCGGGATCGGGGCGGCGGTCGTTTCGGAATGCCGGCGTGAAGGGGAAGCCCGAGCCGTAGGTCCAGAGCATGCGGAAGCCCCAGCGGCCGGGATCGCGCACCACTGCCTGCAGGCTCACGGTGTGCCGCTGGTCCCAGTCGAGCGGCTTTTCCGAGATCGGCAGATAGAGCCGGCCGCCGTTGAAGAACTGCAGCGCCTCGTTGGGGTCTGACGCCACGCCCGTGGCCAGCGAGAACGTGTAGTTGATCTCGGCCGAGAACTTGTGGCTGAAGCTCTTCGAGAGGCTGGCCTCGAATCCGCGCGAGCTGGCGTAGTCGCCGTTGTAGTACACGTTGATCAGATTGCCGAATTCGTCGCGATCCTGGCGGGTCGTGATCAGGCCGTAGATGTCCTTGAAGAACACCGAGAACTGCCCCGACACGTCGCGCGAGAAGAGGTGCTGAACACCGGCCTGGTAGGAGATGTTGGTCTCGGGCTCGATGTCCGGGTTGCCGCGCGTCGTCACGCTGGTATTCACGCCGCGGTTCTCGAAGATCACGTTGCGTGCCGGGGTTTGATAGGTCCAGCCGTAATGGAAGCTCAGCACGTCCCGGTCGGAGATCGGGTAGGCGATCCCGAGCCGTGGGCTGAACTGCTGCTTGTAGCGCTTGCCGCTGCGCAGGTCGGCGAGCGGGATCTGCAGGCCGGGCGTGAACAGGTCGTAGCGCAGACCCGCGTTCAGCACCAGTCCCTCGAATTCCCAGCGGTCCTGGACGTACGCGGCGCCCTCGGGATTGTAGTTGACGTAGTCGGAGCGCGAGCCGCCCGGCAGCCCGTTGGTCTCGGCGTTCGGCAGCGTCAGGCTCAGGTTCTGCGACCGATTGTACTTGACGTCGATGCCGGACTTGACCTGGTGCTGCTTCCATCGGCGCGTGGAGAAATCGCTCTTGAGCAGGTAGCTGGTCGAGCTGCTGTTGAAGTAAATCGGAAAATCGCCGTGGGTCGCGAAGTAGGGGTTGTTCTCGGCTGCGATCTCGTTATTGCCGCTCCAGTAGAAGGGCGACTGGATCCAGTACTCCCAGGGCTCCTTCCCGCCCACGGACGACTTCGCGTCGAAGTGCAGGCTCGACAATCGCGTGGTCCACACCGACTTCTCAGAGAGCTGGTCGGTCCAGACCGCCGTGAACTGCTGGTAGGCGTCCTCCAGGGTCGGCACGTGGTCGGGCATGTTGACCGCGATGTACCCGTCGACACCGGCCGAGGGCACCGGATTTCTCGTCCACGTGCCGAACTTCACGTCGGGCAAGGTTCCGTCGGAGTTCAAGACGATGTTGCCGTCCTTGTCCCTGGGAAAGGTGTAGGCAACGTAGCCCTGCCGGCTCCACATGTGGTTGTACGGGGTGCTGAGCGAACGGTTGTTGATGGTTTCCAGGGTGACCTTGTTCTTCGCGTTGGCCCGGTAGGCAAGCTTGAAGTTGGTGTTCACCTGGTTGCTCTGCCGATTGCCGAGCTGGATGAAGTCGAGCAGCGTGCGACGCGGCTTGGAGAGCGTCGTACGCAAGTAGGTGTCCTGGAACGTGCCTTCGTAGGTGGCGAAATAGGTGAGGTTCTTGATCGGCGTCGGTCCGCCGAAGCCGAAGGTGAAGCGATCGTAGTTGTCGAACGTCTTGGTCGGGTCGCCGTAGCGATCGGTGTCCCAGCGCACCTCGCCGCCGAACCGATCGGTGCCTTCTTTCGTGCTCACGCTGACGATGCCCGAGAGGGCGTTGCCGTACTCGGCGTCGAATCCGCCGGAGAGGATGTCGGTGCCGGCGACGGCGAGGTTGGCGATGCCGGCATTGCGTCCGAACTGGGGGTCGGAGACCTCGACGCCGTCGAACTGGAACTTCACCTCGCCGCTCCGTCCGCCGCGGAAGTGCAACTCGCCGCCCTGGGCGACGATGCCGGCCTTGACCGCCACCGCCTCGGAGAGGTTGTCCACCGGAAGCTCGCGCAGCTTCTCGGCGCTGATGGACTGCTTGGTCGTGGAGGACTTGGTGTCGATCCGCTTTTCGGCGGTCACCACGATCTCTTCGACCTCCTTCACCACCTTCGCCTCGCCGAAGGCGAAGTCGACCGTCACGGTCTGACCGGCGTCGATCGTGACCGTCTGCACCTGCTTGCCATGGGCGACGGACTGCACCTGCACCTGCTGCCGGCCCACCGGCGCTCCGACCAGGACGAAGTTTCCGTTCTCGTCGGTCATGGTACCGAAGCGCGTGCCGAGGACGATGATGTTCGCGTAGGGAACCGGGCCGCCACCCTTCTCGATGACCTTCCCGGTGATGCGCCCGGTCGCGCCGGCGGGGGGCTGCTGGGCGTGCGCCAGGGGCGCCGCCAGGAGGGCGAGCGCGAGGGACGCGACCGCGAAACGCCTGTCACCATGAATCATGCGGAACAACCTCCCCTCGGAGCGACGGTCCGGTGTTCGGTTCACAGAACCGACACACGATGACGTGCAGGATGCCCGATGTCAACGGATTTCAAACCACAACTCATTTGACGGCTGTCAGTTAGTTCCATCGCGCGGACGTCACGCAGCTGTCGATGCTGTCACGGGGGGAGAGTCGAGGTCGTCGTTTGCTACTGGCTTCGCTGCGGGCGACTTCACCGCGCGGAGGCACCTGCGGGCATGCCCCTGGACGGCGGTGCCGTACGCCCAGTCGGGAGTAAATATCCGGTCCTGGCCCCCGCGGTGTCAAGCCTTTTTTGTCCGCGGAGCGGGGCGCTCAGAACGCCCACCGAATCTGGAGCGCGAGCCTCTGGTCGCTGCCTCGTGGCGTGGCCGGGTCGCCGAAATCCGCCTGCAGCCACTCGATCGCGTAGCCGGATTCCACGGTCCAGCTCGCCTTCGCGGGCCGCAGCCCGAACCCGCCGGTGAGCGTGTGCCCCACGTACTCGTTGGCCCGCGTGAACTCGTCGCGATCCTCCCAGCGGTAGATGTACCCGAGGCGCCCGCGCAGCACCGGGCTGCAGACGAACTCGAGCCCGCCTCGCACGTCCGACGCCACCTGCTTGGGCCCCGAGCCCGAGCGCACCTGCTCGAACAGGTTTTCGGCGCGGTGGTATTCGACTCCGAGCACCCCGCGGTCTCCCGGGAGGCGCACCGACACGCCCCCGCCTCCCTCCCATCGACGCTCCTGGCTCTCGTTGGCGACCACGCTATCGGGGATCGCGATGGTGTCGGCGTTCACGTAGTCGTAGAGGACGTCGAGGAAGTGATTGAACGAGGTGAGGTCGTCGAGCGCGGGCGGCGTGGTGGTGATCTTGCGATAGCCGGTGTTGAGCCCGCCGCCGATCTCGAGCGGACCGATCACCCAGCGCGCGCGCGCGCGGAGATTCGATCCCTCCTCCTTGCGTTCGAGCAGCTTGCCGCGACCCTGGAACGGCGTGCCGCCGACGCCGGCCGAGATCGTGAACCGCCAGTTCTGCTGCGAGCTCGAGGTCCAGCCGTTCCCGACCACCCCCCACTCGAAGTGGTCCCCCACGCGCCCGAGCACCGTCGCCTGGCCGATGTCGTAGCCGCGCGGCTCGGTGACCTCGGACCGGTAGCGCTGCCCGGTGTTGTCCGCACTGATCGAATGCCCGACGTGGTCGTAGCCGATCGCGGCGGTCGCCAACCTGCCGACCTGGTAGGACGCCGCCAGCCCCCCGCCGAAGATGGAGGTGTGGTATCGGTCGGGCTTGAACAGCTCGGGTGGATCCATGAGCGTGCCATCTCGGTCGAGCAACTGGCCGAACGGACCGTTCACGATCTGCCGGTAGTCGTCGTTCGACTTCTCGGACCCGAGGTGGACGCGAAGCGCGTACCGCATGCGGTTGGAGAGCACGAATGGCATGCCACCGCTGACCGCGGCGACCATGCGCGGCAGCGAGAGCTCGTTACGCAGCTCCGACGCGTCGCTGAACGGTTGGTCCGAGCGCCGCACGAGGAATTCCCCGATCGCGCCGTAGGCGTTCGCCTGGGACGTCCGGCGCCACGTTTCGTAGCCGATCCCGACATCGCGCCCGGCGCGCAACTGGTCCTCGACCTTCCCGGTGCTCGTCGCGCGATCCGCGACGTCGGAGCGCGATGCAGTGGCGGGCCGAAGGTCGAAGGTCGAGGAGGTGTCGGCGTCGTAGAGCCCGGTCGGATTGCCGGCGAAGTCCCAGAGCGCGAGCCGATTGTGGGGGTCGTCCACCACCCAGGTGAGCCGCCCCATCCCGACCAGGCGCGGGCTGCGAGCCAGCGGGTCGTGCGCGAGGTCGAGCGAGCGAAGAGCCGGGTCGTAGCCCTGGGCCGCTGCGGCGCCCGCCGCGAAGACCAAGGCGAGTGCCGAATTCAGCAGCGCGCTCGAACGAGCCCCCCCTGATGGGGTCATGCCGACTCCTTTCCGGCTTGTCGACTTGGACGAACCGACCGCCGTGCGTGAGGACGATGCTTCCGCCCGCCGGGCGAAAGGACGCGCGGTCAACGAGGTGCGCGGTGCACGGAGGCGCGATACTAGGAACGCGTCAGGAGGGTGTCAACGGCGAAGTCGGGCGGGGCCGCCGGCGCGCGCCGGCGGCGGCCGGCCGCGTGGGACGGGCGGTGGAGGATGACCGTCGTCCGGAAACGCATGGATGCCCCTCGAGATGGAAGCGCCAGGGCAGATCGGCCCCGAGCCGGATGCCGACGCGCGGCCCACGGGCGATTCTCCGACCGCCCCGGCGGGGGGGCAGGTCCGCGAGCCACAACGGTCCGCGCACGAGATCGAGGCCGTTGTGGCGGAGATCCAGCCCGAGCGCATGCCCGACGCAGCCCGGACCGCTCGCGAGGCGCTCCCAGGCCGTGACCTTCCGCCGCCGCCGCATGAGCTCGAGCCCCGCGACCGGCTCGAGGGCCCGCACCAGCACCGCCGCGGCGCGCCCCTCGCCCTCGGCCACCAGATTCAGGCAGTGGTGCATGCCGTAGGTGAAGTACACGTACGCGTGGCCGGGCGGCCCGAACATGACCGCGTTGCGCCGGGTGCGTCCCCGAAAGGCATGGCTCGCGGGATCGACCGCCCCCCGATAGGCCTCGACCTCCACGATCCGGCCCGCCACGCGCCCCGCGGGCGTATCGCGAACCAGCAGCCGGCCCAGCACCGCCCGGGCGAGAGCGAGGGCCGGACGGGCGTAGAAGGCGCGCGGCAATGGCCGGGCGCGTGCCAGGGCGCGTGTCTCGGCGGCGGGAGCGCGGGCGCCGGCGGGACCCGCCCTAGTGGCCGACCGTGGCCTCACCCACGCCCAGTCGCCGCAACGGCTCCATGAACGCCGCTCGGATCTGCTCCAGCCGCTGCGGCGTCTTCGCCTCGAACCTCACCACCAACACCGGCTGCGTGTTGGAGGCCCGCGCCAAACCCCATCCGTCGCCGAACTCGACTCTCACGCCGTCGATGTCGATGACTCGGTGGCGACCGGCGAACTCCCGCTTGAGCTCCTCGACCACGGCGAACTTGCGGTCCTCACTGCAGGCGAGGCGCAGTTCGGGGGTGGCGAAGTAGTGGGGGATCGAATCCACCAATGCGGCGAGGCTCTGCCCGGTCGCGGCGACGTAGCGCAGCAGCCGGCCCGCCGCGAACAACGCGTCGTCGAATCCGAAATACCCCTCGCTGAAGAACATGTGGCCCGACATCTCGCCGGCGAGCGGGGCGCCGGTCTCGTGCAGGCGGCGCTTGATGAGGGAGTGCCCGGTCTTCCACATCGCGGGCCGCCCGCCGTGGGCGAGGATGTCCTCCGGCAGGCCCTGGGAGCACTTGACGTCGAAGATGATCTCCGCCCCCGGCACCCGGGTGAGCACGTCCCGCGCCAGCAGCGCGAGCAGCTGGTCCCCGTAAACGATCCTGCCACCGCCGTCCACCGCGCCGATGCGGTCGGCGTCGCCGTCGAAGCCGATGCCGAGATCGGCGCCGCGACGCTTCACTTCGCGCACCAGGTCGGCGAGCAGCGCCGGCACGGTGGGATCGGGCAGGTGGTTGGGAAAGCTGCCGTCGAGTTCCGCGAACAGTGGAAACACGGTGTGCCCCATCCGCTCGAACACCTCGGGCACCACCGTCCCGGCGCAGCCGTTGCCGCAGTCCATCACCACCCGGAGTCCTCGCGCGCTGCTCAGGCGCTCCACCAGCATTTCGCGGTAGTCGGCGAGCACCGGCCGGTCCTCCGCCCCGCCGGCGCCGGATTCGAGCTCGTCGCGCTCGATCCGCTCGCGCATCTCCTGAATCTCGGCGCCGAACACCGGCAGCGTCTTCTTCGACATCTTGAAACCGTTGAACTCCGGCGGATTGTGGCTGCCGGTGACTTGCAGCCCGCCGTCGAGCCCGCGCGCGGCCACCGCGTAGTAGAGCGCGGGGGTCGGGACGACGCCGACGCGCTCCACGTCCACCCCCGCGGCGCGCACGCCGCGCTCGACCGCGGCGACGAGTCGCGCGCTCGATGGCCGCACGTCGGCGCCGAGCGCCACCCGGCGCCCACCCTCGCGGCGCACGAGTCCGGCGAAGGCGCGTCCGACCGCCCGGGCGACGTCATCGGTCAGCTCGGTCGCGTGCAGGCCCCGGATGTCGTACTCACGAAAGATGTGAGGCGGGATCATGACCGCTCCTTGCGCTTGAGGTAGGCGTCGATGAAGGCGTCGAGCTCGCCATCGAGCACCGCGTGGACGTCACCGACCTTGAGCTCCGTGCGATGGTCGTTGACCATCGTGTAGGGGTGCAGGACGTACGAGCGGATCTGGCTGCCGAAGTCGATGTCCTTCTTGGGGGCGGTGAGGGCCTCGGTCTTCGCCCGCTCCTGCTCCTGGAGGTGAAGGAACAGGCGCGCGGTGAGGATGCGCATCGCGAACTCGCGGTTGCGGTGCTGGCTGCGCTCGGCCTGCGACTGCACGGCGAGCCCGGTCGGCAGGTGGGTGATGCGCACCGCCGACTCGGTCTTGTTCACGTGCTGGCCGCCCGCCCCGCTGGCGCGGAAGGTGTCGACCCGCAGGTCGCCGGGCGAGATGTCCACGGTGATGGTGTCGTCCACCATCGGGAAGATGAACACCGAGGCGAACGAGGTGTGCCGGCGCTGCGCCGCGTCGTACGGGGAGATCCGGACCAGGCGGTGGACGCCGCTCTCGCCCTTGAGGTAGCCGTAGGCGTGCTCGCCGGCGATCTCGATCGTGGCGTCCTTGATTCCCGCCTCGTCCCCCGGCTGGAGGTCCAGCAGGCGGGTCGCGTACTGGTGACGCTCGGCCCAGCGCAGGTACATGCGCATGAGCATCTGCGCCCAGTCCTGGGACTCGGTGCCGCCGGCACCGGGATGGATCGAGATCAGCGCGCCGAGTCGGTCGTGCTCGCCGGACAGCAGGCTCCGCAGCTCGAGCTGCCCGACCTCGTGCTCGACCCCGTCGAGCTCCTGGGTCAGCTCGCGCACCAACCCCTCGTCCCCCTCGGACTCGGCCAGCTCGGCCAGCTCCGAGAGGTTGCGCAGCGCGGAGTCGCGGGCGCGCCACTCGTCGATCGTGCGCTTGGCGCGCTTGAGCGAAGCGACCGTCTTCTGGGCCTCGTCGGACCGGTCCCAGAAGCCGGGCTCGGCCATGCGGGCCTCCAGCGCCTTCACCTCGCTCGCGCGGGTGTCGACGTCAAAGGTACCTCCGCAGCCCGTCCAGGGTCTCCCGGGTGCGCTCGAGGCGCCGGCGCAGATCAGCGGCAGTCAGCATCGTGTCCTCCCCCGCACTCAGCGGGCTCTGCGGTTTCCGCGCAGCCGGTCGGCGGCCCCGAGCGCCGCGAGCTCCAGCGCCTCGATGGTCCCGCGATTGTCGAGCGTCTCGTCCGCCGCCGCGGCAAAATCCTCGTTGGAGCGTTGCACGCCGAGGCGCCGGCGGGCCTCGGCCTCGTTCCAGCCGCGCGCCGCCGTCAAGCGACGCAGTTGCTCGCGTTCCGGCGCCACCACCGCGAGCACGGCGTCGCACTCGCGCTCGAGCCGCCAGTCGAGCAGCAGCGCGGCATCGACCACCACCGTCCCGCGCCAGCCGCGCTCCACCAGCCGGGCGATGCGCCCGCGGATGCGCTCGATGATCCGCGGATGGACCAGGCGGTCCAGCCGCGCGCGGGCGGCGGCGTCGGAGAAGACGCGCGCCGCCACCTGCGGGCGGTCGAGCGCCCCGTCGGGACCGTACACCCCGGGGCCGTATTCCGCGATCAGCGCGGACCGCACCTCGGGATCGCGGCCGGTCACCTCGTGGCCGATGGCGTCGGCCTCGATCAGCACCGCACCGGACGCGGCCAGGGCGCGCGCCACCGTGCTCTTGCCGCTCCCCGCGCGGCCCACCAGACCCAGGATGAAGAGACCGTCTCCGGCATCCGGCCGCCGCGGCCTGTCAGGAGTGGGCATCGAACCAGGTGGGACCTCGGCCCAGAGAGACCCGAAGGGGAACGCGGAGCGGGAAGCAGCCCTCCATGGCGGACCGCACCAACCCGGACACTTCGTCCGCGGCGCCGGTCGGGCACTCGAGCAGCAGCTCGTCATGCACCTGCAGCAGCAATCTAGCCGACGCGCGCGCGCGCTTCAAGCCGTGGTGCACGCGCACCATGGCCAGCTTCATGATGTCCGCCGCCGTGCCCTGGATCGGGGTGTTGATCGCCGCACGCTCGGCGAGCGCCGCCCGCGCCCCCGAGGCGGCGAGGTCGGGCAGGTAGCGACGGCGCCCGAGCGCGGTCTCGACGAACCCGCGGCGGCGGGCATCGACCACCGTCTGGTCGAGGTACTCGCGCACGCGCGCGTAGATCCGGAAGTAGTCGCGGATGAAGGCCTGCGCCTCGTCCAGCCCGATCCCCATCTGCCGCGAGAGGCTGCGTGCCCCCATGCCGTACATGACGCCGAAGTTCACGACCTTGGCGCGCGAGCGCAGCGCCGGATCGAGCTCGCCCGCCGGCACCCCGAAGATGCGGCGCGCGGTGCTGGCGTGCACGTCCTCGCCGCTCGTGAAGGCCTCGATCAGGTTCGGATCCCCGGAGAGGTGGGCCATCACCCTCAGCTCGATCTGCGAATAGTCGGCGCCGACCAGCACCGCCCCCGGTGCGGCGACGAACGCGCGGCGGATCGCCCGCCCCTGCTCGCTGCGCATCGGGATGTTCTGCAGGTTCGGATTGCTCGACGACAGGCGGCCGGTGGCCGCGCCGGCCTGCTCGAAGGTGGTGTGCACGCGCCCGTCGAGCGGGTCCACGGCCTGCGGCAGGGCGTCGAAGTAAGTGGACCTGAGCTTGCTCAGCACGCGGTACTCGAGCAGGCGCGCCGGGAAGGGATGGCTCGCGGCCAGCTCCTCGAGCACCGCCTGGTCGGTCGAGAAACCGGTCTTGGTGCGCCGTCCGGTCTTGAGCCCCAGGGTCTCGAACAGCACGCGCGCGAGCTGCGGTCCGCTGTTGAGGTTCACGGGCTCGCCGGCAAGCCGGTGCAGCTCCTGCTCCAGCCGCGCGATTTCGGTCGCGGCGCGCGTGGACATCTCGGCCAACACGGCGCGGTCGAGTGCCACGCCGGTCGCCTCGATCTCGCGCAACACCTCGATCAGAGGATGCTCGAGGCCGGTGTAGAGCCGCCACTGCTCGCGTGCCTCGAGCTGGGCGCGCAGCGCCTGGTGCAACGGAAGCAGCGCGGCCACGCGGGCCTCGGCGGCCGCGGCCGCCGCCGCCGGCTCCAAGACGGCCGGTCCCGGACGCGGCCTGCCGCGCGCCGCCGCGGGCTCGACCGGCGGCAGCGTCACACCGAGCACGTCGCGCGCCAGGGCATCGAGGCCGTGGTCGCGCTGCGGGTCGAGCAGGAACGAGCCGAGGTGAACGTCGAAGGCCAGCCCCCCGAGCGGCATCCCCGCCGCCCCGAGCAGGTGGGCGTCGCGCTTGAGATCCTCGCCCACCTTCTCCACCAGGGCGTCCGCGAGGGCGGGCGCGAGCCAGCCACGCGCGCGCTCGAGCGGCACGTTTGGCCCGTGGGCGTGGGCCAGCGGCACGTAGCAGCAGGTGCCGTCGCGCGCCGCGAGGGCGAGGCCCACCAGCGTGGCGCGACGGGGCTCGGGTCCCTCCGCCACCGGCAGCAGCGCCAGGCCGTGGAGGGCGCGCGCGCGCACGGCGTGGATCCGCGCCTCGAACGCCTCGAGCCCGGCCCCGGCGGCGAGCGGCGCCGCCTCCGCCGCGGTGGCGCCCCCCCACAGCTCGAGCGTGCCCTGGCCTCCGGCCGCGGGGGCGGGCACCACCGTGCCGGAGCCGGGCTCGCCGAGGTCGCGCCGCGGCGGCCGGTCGCCAGCCAGTCGCACCCCCGGCGCGGGAGTCTCGGCCGCGGTGCCGCGGCGCTCGGCGCTGCGCCCCGGGGCCTGGGCGCCGGCCTGCTCCTCGTCCACCCCCAGTTCGTCCGCCACGCGCTCGAGGCGTCCGATCTCGAGGCGCCGGGCGAACGCGCGCAGCGCTTCGCGGCGGATCGGCGCGCAGCGCAGATCGTCCCACGCGTACGGCAGATCGAGGTCGTCGCGCACCGTGACCAGCTCGCGGGAGAGCAGCGCCTGCGCGCGATGGACGCGGAGCTTTTCGCGCACGCCGGCGCGCGCCACCTGTTCGAGCCCCGCATAGAGCGCGTCGAGCGTGCCGAACTGGCGGATCAGCTCCACCGCCGTCTTCTCGCCGATGCCCGGAACACCGGGGACGTTGTCACTGCTGTCGCCCATGAGTGCCAGCACGTCGCGGATCTGCTCCGGCGCCACGCCCCACTTCTCGTGCACCGCGGCGCGGTCGACCCACACGTAGTTCTCGCCACGGCCCGCGGGGCTCAGCAGCCGCACCCGGTCGTCCACCAGCTGCAGCAGGTCCTTGTCGCTCGTCACCAGCACGACCTCGAAGCCCTCGCGCTCGCCACGCCGGGCGAGCGTGGCCATCACGTCATCGGCCTCCGTCCCCGGCACCTCGAGCACCGGCAGCCCGATCGCCTGCGCCAGATCCTCGATCGCCGGGATCTGCTCGAGGAACTCCGGGGGCATCGGCCTGCGGGTCGCCTTGTAATCCGGAAAGCGCTCGTGGCGGAAGGTCGGCCCGGGGCCGTCCCAGGCCAGCGCCCAGTGCGTCGGCTCCTGCTCGCGTCGGATCTTGAGCACGGTGTTGGCGAGCGCGAAGACCGCCCAGGTCGGCTGACCGGCCGCGGTGGACAGCCCTTCGTAGCGGATGCCCCCCTCGGCCCCGGCGTCTTTCACGCGCCTCGCGAGCGCGTGAAAAGCCCGGTAGGCCAGCCCCATCGCATCGAGCACGAAGAGTCGCGGCATGGTGGTCTCCTCAGGATGCGGGGTGGCGAGCGCGCCTAGGTTCTGCGGCGCGCGACCAGCAACTTGCTCACCGCCGGGTCGGTGCCGAACCCGAGTCCCAGCAGCGCGCGATCGAGCGCCAGGAGCAGGCTCGGAAGACGGTTGAGGAAGCGCAACGCTCCCAGTTCGCGATTGAGAAGCACGTGCGTCGGGTAGAGATCGCCGGGCTCGACCGCCTCCGCATCGAGCACTGCGCGGTAACGCGCGAGCGCCCTCATCCTATTGTGCGGCTGGGACCCCGGACGCTCGGCGAAGGTGTCGGTGACGAGCAGCAGGCCACCGGGATTCAGCGCCCGGGCCAGGTGGCGCAGTGCCGCCTCCCAGCGGGCGTCGTCCACGATGTGGTAGAGCACGTCGAAGGCGTTGACGAGATCGAAGCGCCCCTCGAGCGGCCCCTCGCTCACGTCGGCGAGGACGAAGCGCGCCTCGGGATGCCGCGCGCGCAGGCGCTCGACCGAGGTGGGCGCGATGTCGATGCCGGTGACCCGCGCCCCGCGGCCGAGGAAGTAGGCGGTGAAGAACCCCGAGCCGCACCCCACGTCGAGCACGCTGCGGTTGGCCGGGTCCATCCCCGCCTCGCGCAGCGCCCGCTCGAGCACCCGGCCGCGCAGCCGGTAGCAGGCGCGGTTGTAGGCGAGCGACAGCCCGGTCTCCCCGGTGCCGCGCAGGTCGAAGTGCTCGCTCAGGCGGCGGTCCCAGAACTCGCGCGGCTGGTAGCTCATGCGCGCCCGCGGTAGAGGCGGTGCCGTGCGATGTAGGCGGCCACCGCGTCGGGCACCAGGTAGCGGATGGAACGTCCCGCGCGCGCCCGCCGGCGCGCCAGGCTGGACGAGACGTCGATCACGGGGTTGCCGATCCGAACCACGCGGCGCCGCTCCCGCGGGGCTCGCGCCGTCGCGCACGCGCGGCGGGCCACCGCCAGCGTCGCGAGTTGGAGAATCGCCTCGGGGGCGTGCCAGGCATGGAACTCGTCGAGGCTGTCCTCGCCGATCAGCAGGTAGAGGCGCGCGTCGGGGTGGCTGCGGCGCAGCGCGCGCAGGGTGTCCACCGTGAACGAGGTCCCCGCGCGGCGCGTCTCGATCGTGGAGACGGTGAAGGCGGGGTGACCCCGCACCGCGAGACGGGTCATGGCGACGCGGTGCGCCGCCGCCGACAGTCGCCGTTCGCGCTTGTGCGGCGGGGTACCGGCGGGAACGAACAGCACGCGATCGAGCCCCAGCCGGTCGCGCGCCCATTCCGCCAGCACCAGGTGGCCGAGGTGCGGCGGGTCGAAGGTGCCGCCGAACAGGCCGAGCCGCAGCATCGCGCGCTATTGCTCCAGGCTCTCGCGCAGCCGCGCGGCGCGCGCCGCCGCCGGCCGGCCCGCGAAGCGCGACTCGACCTCGCGCAGCCGATCGATCGCCTCGCTCCGGTGACCCTGGCCGGCTTCGGCCTCGGCGAGGCCGAGCCAGGCGTCCCCGGCGACCGGAGTGTCGGAGTACTCGTCGATCACGCGCTGGAAGTAGACCCGGGCGGGCGCGTAGAGCTTGAGCTTCATGTAGAGCCGGCCGTTGTCGAGCAGCTTGGTCGCGAGCCGGGTGCGCGCCGCGGCGATGCGCCGCACGGCCAGATCCCCGTAGCGGTCGCCGGGATACGCGCTCAGGTAGCGCTGCCATTGATCCAGCGCCTTGACGGTGTATTCCTGGTCGAAGTCCACCGGTCGCGTCTGCCCGAACAGGGCGTCTCCCAGCCGGAACGCTGCCGCCGCGGCCGAGTCGCTCTCGGGGTACTCGCGCAGCACGCGTTCGAACTGGGTGCCCGCCAGCGCCCACTCCCTGGTATCCAGGTAGCAGACCCCGAGCTGGTAGAGCGCGACGTCGACGTCGGCACTGCCGGCGTTGTTCGCCACGTAGGTCTTGAGCAGCTCGATGGCGGCCGAGCACTGTTGTCCCGCCGCCAGCCGCCGCGCGACCGCCAGGCGCTCGGACTCGGAGTGGATCTCCGGGATCACGCCGGCTCCGCAGCCGGCCGTCGCGGCGAGGGCGAGCCCCGCCGAGAACGCGAGCCACGAACCGGAAGACAGGCGGCGCCGAGGCACGCTCAAGGCCGGTTTTGGAAGAAGAGCGCGACCAGTCCGCCGACGACCGCCACCACGACGATCGGCTCGAGCGCCTTGCCCACGTTCCGCTGGGGGGGCGCGCTCGTGAGGTCGGTGAACCGCGTGTCCTCGACCACGGTCAGCTTGTCGCGCGGGAACCGGTCCACCAGGTTGTAGGAGGCGTCGTTCATCCACAGCATCCGCGAGGTGGCCGGATCGCGCAGCGTCACGCCGCCTTCGACCAGGGCCTGCCGTTCGATCTTCACCCGACCGGTGAAGGGCAGCCAGCCGACCAGCCGCAGGTAGGACACGCGGGCGGTCGCGAGCTGGTACTCGAGCACCGGGTCGCCGGGGTTGCCGGCGATGACTACCAGGCTGTCGTCGGGAATGATCGAGCGCCGCACCGTTGCGGTCACTCCGCGGCGGGACAGGCTGCGGAGCACCGCGTGCTCCACCGCGAAGTTGAGCGGGTGGCTCTCGGCGGGCGCGACCATCACGTGCGAGCCGCTGTCGAGCGGCGCGCTCACGAGCGCGCGCTCGAAGGCGACCCCGGCCACCAGGTTCACCAACTGCAGGTTGGTGGCCGGGACCCGCGGGCCCCGCGGGCGCACGATCGGCTCGATCTGTTCATGGGCCACCGACAGCAGCGTGTCTTCGGCGGCCTTGGGACCGCTCGCATAACGAAACGTCTTGGCGTGGACGGTGGAGGCCACGCACAGGACGGCGAGGACCGCGAACGGCATCCGGGAGCGCTTCACGTCATCATTCCTTTCACGGTGTGGAGCGTGGGTCCGAAGGGGACCTCCACGCGGGCAAACAGGTCGTACGCGGCCGCACCCATGATCCTCACGCTGACCACGTCGCCCGGGCTGAGATTCTCACCTTCGACCACCACCGCGCCATCCACTTCGAAGGCGGAGCCGGCGGTTCGCGCCGCGTACTGGCCGCGGCCGGCCGGGCCGTCGATCATGACGTCCACCGTCTCGCCGATGCGCCGCGCGAGGCGCGCCCGCGCCAGCCGCTCCTGGAGCGCGAGCAGCCGGGCGCGGCGGCGGCGGCGGACCGCGATCGGCACGCGCGGCGTCATCGCGAACGACGGGGTCTCGGGCTCACGCTCGTAGCCGAACACCACCAGGTGATCGAACGGCTCCTCCTCCACGTAGCGGCACAGCTCCTCGAAGTCGTCCTCGGTCTCGCCGGGGAATCCGACGATGAAGTTGGTCCGGAACGACACCCCCGGGATGCCGCGCCGGATGCGCCGCACCAGCGCGCGGGTGTCGCCGGCGGTCATGCCGCGGGCCATCTGGCGCAGCATCCCGGGGGCGATGTGCTGGAGCGGCATGTCGACGTAGGGCACGACCCGTCGCGCCCCCGCCCACACCGCGATCAGCCGCTCGCTCCACAACCGCGGATACGTGTACTGGACTCGGATCCAGCGCAGGCCCTCCACTCGATCGAGCGCCTCGAGCAGGTCGGCGAGCGTGGGCCCGCCGGGCAGGTCGGTGCCATAGCCGGTGGTGTCCTGCCCGATGAGGTTGAGCTCGCGCACCCCGATCGCCGCGAGGCGCTCGGCCTCGGCCACCAGGTCATCGATCGGACGGCTGCGCTGATCCCCCCGCAGGCGGGGGATGATGCAGAACGTGCAACGGTGGTCGCAACCTTCCGAGATCTTGAGGTAGGCGAGGTGGCGCGGCGTGGAGATCGCCCGGGGCGTGAGCGCGTCGAGCGCGCCCCCCGGGTACTCGGTGCGGACCGTGCGCTCTCCCGTTCCCCGGAGCACGTGGGTCGCGACACGCGCCACCTCGGCCCACTGCCCGGTGCCGAGCACCGCGTCCACCTCGGGGAACTCCTCGAGCAGGGACTCCCCCGCGCGCTGCGCCAGGCACCCGGCGACGATCAGCCCCCGGAGCCGGCCCTCGCGCCGGAAGCGGACGAGGCCGGCGATCGCCTGCTTCGACTCGCGCACCGCGCTCTGCAGGAAGGCACAGGTGTTGATGACCGCGACGTCCGCCTCGCCGGCATCGCCGACGGTCCGGAAGCCGGCCTGCACCATCAGGCCCAGCATCTTCTCGGCATCCACGGTGTTCTTGGGACAGCCCAGGGTGACGAAGGCCAGGGTCGGTGGTGGCGTGGGCCTCACTCGTAGCCCCGATCTTCGAGCCAGCGCTCGTCCACCAGGACGTCGCGCGCCTTGCTGCCCTGGAACGGCCCCACCACGCCGAGCTGCTCGAGCTGGTCCATGAGCCGCCCGGCGCGCGAGTAGCCGACCTTGAGCCGGCGCTGGAGCAGCGAGGTCGAGCCCTGCTGGTGGGTGACCACCAGGCGGGCCGCCTCCTGGATGAGCTTGTCCTCGAACGAGTCGCCGCCCTCCACCTCCTCATCCTCCTGCTCGACCAGCGTGGGCTCGGTGGCGAGCGGCGCCTGCTGGGTCGCCACCGACCTCGCCTTCCAGAACTCCACGACCCGCGCGCTCTCCTCCTCCGAGACGTAGGCACCGTGGACGCGGCTGGGCTCGGGCCTGCCGGCGGGCATGAACAGCATGTCGCCGTGGCCGAGGAGGTTCTCGGCCCCGTTCATGTCGAGCACGGTGCGCGAGTCGGTCTTGCTCGCCACCTGGAAGGCGATGCGCGATGGGAAGTTGGCCTTGATCACTCCGGTGATGACGTCCACCGAGGGCCGTTGCGTCGCCAGCACCAGGTGGATGCCCACCGCGCGGGCCATCTGCGCGAGGCGCGCGATCGGCTCCTCGATCTCGGCCGGCGCGGTGAGCATCAGGTCGGCGAGCTCGTCGATCACCACCACCACGAACGAGAGCCGGTCCGGCGGAACGTCGGCCCCGGGGGCGGTGGGGGCGAGACCGGCCGCCACCTTCTCGTTGTAGGCGGAGATGTGGCGCGCGCCGCAGGTCGCCATGAGCTTGTAGCGCTTCTCCATCTCGGAGACCGCCCAGCGCAGCGCGCGGCTCGCGCGCTTGGCCTCGGTCACCACCGGCATCACCAGGTGCGGAATCCCGTTGTAGGCGGAAAGCTCGAGCATCTTGGGATCCACCATGAGCATGCGCAGCGTGTCGGGGCTGTGCTGGAACAACAGACCGCAGATGATGGCGTTCAAGCAGACGCTCTTGCCCGACCCGGTGGCGCCCGCCACCAGCACGTGGGGCATCTTGGTGAGGTCGGCGACGAACGGCTGGCCCACGACATCCACGCCGAGCGGCACCTTGAGCGCCGCGTCGCTGGACTGGTAGGCGGCCGAGGCCAGCACCTCGCGCAGATAGACGGTGCGCCGGCGCCGATTGGGGATCTCGACCCCGACCGTGCCCTTGCCCGGGATCGGCGCCAGGATGCGGATGCGCTGGGCGCGGAGCGCGAGCGCGAGGTCGTCTTCGCGCGAGACGATCTGGTTCACCTTGACACCGGCCGCGGGCTCGAATTCGAACGTGGTCACCACCGGCCCCGGGTGGATCTCGGTCACCCGGCCGAGGATGCCGAAGTCCGCGAGCTTGGCTTCGAGCAGGCGGGCCTCGGCGGTGAGATCGGCGGCGGTGAGCAGATCCTCCGGCTGGGTCGGCATGGACAGCAGGCTGAGCGAAGGCAGCGTCTCCCCCGCGTCGGCGGCCGAGGTGTCGGGCGCGCCCGTCTCGCCGCGGGCGCGCCGCGGCCGCGACTCCGCGCGCGCCGCGAGCGACAGCGGCAGGCGCATCTGGTCGTCCGCGGTGGCGGCGCCGCCCGGGCGCCCGGCGAAATGGGTCAGCGGGCCGGCCCCGCCCGCGACCGGCGCGGCGTCCGCGCGCTGAGCCCGGGGCCGCCGTGCCGGCGCCGGCTGCCTGGGGCGGGAAGCGCGCCCGCGCTCGAGCCAGGCCTGCCAGGCCTCGGCCGCACGCCGAGCGGGGTCGAGCAGGACGCCATGGACGAGGCGGCCGATCCAGTGGAACCCCAACTCGCTCGCGGCGAGCACGGTGACGCCGAACAGCGCTCCGGCAACGATCCACGATCCCAGGCTACCCAGCGCCGAGTAGAGCGTGAGCGAGGCGGCGAAGCCCCAGCCCCCGGCCCACGACCAGCGGTCGAGCCCGCCGAGCCCGAAGAGGGTGCAGATCTCGAACAACAGGAGCGCACCGATCAACGAGGACAGCGCGAGCGGCGCCACCGGACGGTTGCGCAGCCGGTTCCACGACCAGACCCCGGCGAGCAGCGGCAGGCCGAATGCGGCATAACGGCCGAAGGCCCACACCAGGGCGAACGCCAACGTGGCCCCCACGGGACCGCACGCGTTGGGCGAGGTCCACGGAGGGGCTCCCGGGACCGGGGGCCCGAAGGTGGCGACGCTGGCGAGCGAAAGCACCGCGAAGGCCCCGAGCAACAGGGCGAGGATCTGTCTTTGCCGTCTATCCGAAATGGAGGAGGTCACTCGTCGATGGGGGGAACTTCCGCGGATCCCTGCGGGAGCGCCGAGCCCTCGCCCGGCGCACGATCACGCGCGGGCCCGGGCGCGGGTTCTCCGGGACCGCCCGCCCGCCTCCCTGGCAGGCTCCGACCCGCCATTCTGCTACACCGCGTCCCCCGGGGCAACGCCGGTTTCTTTTCGAAGGGCATGGCACGCCCGGACCCTGCTGGGCCGGAGCGGTTTGGCGCCGGGGCCGGGAGGCGCGGAGGCTGGATGGGAGCCCCCGCCCGCGCCGGGGCGCGGCCTCGCTCGGGTGCTCCCGGCGACCTCGGGCTGGGCCGGTTCAGCGCCCCGCGGCGGCGCCGCGCGTCGGGGCCTCGACCGGGTGCGACGCGGCGTTCGGCGCCGGGATGATGCCCAGCTCGAGCCACGTGAAGCGGTGGTCCAGCACGTCCCGCGCGACCCGGTAGGCCGCCGCGTCGTCGTTGCTCCGCAGCGCCTGGAACAATCCCTCCACCTTGCGCCGCGACACGCGACAGAAGAGATCGGCGAGCCGCTCCGGCGTGCGGTCGACCGGAGCCCGCGCGAGGTCCCGCCGGGCGCGGGCGCAGGTCGCGGCGATCGCGAACAGCTCGGCGCCGATGTCCACGCAGCGGAACAGCTGCGCCTGCTTCTTCTCGAGCGCCGGCCCGTTCACGACCATGAGATGGAACTGGGCGCGGGCCAGGCGCCGCGACGTGCGCTCCAGCCAGCGCAGGTGGTCCGCCAGCGCGCCGAACTCCGCGTACTGCGGCCAGCGCCCCCAGCCTAACCAGCGGCTCGGGTACCACCAGGCGTAGAACAGGCCCGCGCGCAGCAGCCCGGCGAGCCGGCGGCCCAGGGGCACCCCCGGCATCACCACGTCGCCGGCAACCTTGAGGTGCTGGTCGAGCGCCTCGCGGGCGATGAACAGGCGCATGATCTGGTTCGAGCCCTCGAAGATGCGGTTGATCCGCAGATCGCGCATCACCCGCTCGAGCGGCACCGGGGGCTCGCCGCGCGCCGCGAGCGACGGGGCGGTCTCGTAGCCGCGCCCGCCGCGGATCTGCATCGCGTCGTCGCAGATCTGCCAGGCGACGTCGGTGTGCCACAGCTTGGCCAGGGCGGCCTCGAGCCGGATGTCGGAGCGCCCGGCGTCCGCCAGCAGGCTGCCGAGGTCCGCCATCGCCTCCATCGCGTAGGTGCGCGCCGCCATGTCGGCCAGCATCTGCGCCACCGCCTCGTGCTGGCCCACCGGCCTGCCCCACTGGACGCGCTCGGCCGCGAACTCGCGGGCGACCTGCAGGCACCATTTGCCCACCGAGACCATCGTCGCCGGCAGCGTGAGGCGTCCGGTATTGAGCGTGACGAGGGCCAGCTTCAACCCGCGGCCCTCGCCCCACAGCAGGTTCTCCTTCGGCACGCGCACTTGGTGGAACAGGATGCGCGCGTTCTCGATGCCGCGGATGCCCATGAACTCGCAACGCTGGACGATCTCGACCCCGGGGGTCTTGGTCTCGACGATGAAGGCGCTGATCGGCCCCGGCTTGCCCGGCTTGCCCGGGGTGCGCGCCATCACCACCAGCAGCTCGGCGATCGTGCCGTTGGTGCACCAGAGCTTGTCCCCGTCGATGATGTAGGCGCTGCCGTCGGCGGTGGGCGTGGCGGTGGTGCTCACGCGCGCCGGGTCCGAGCCGACATCGGTCTCGGTGAGGGCGAAGGCCGAGATCGCGCCCTGCGCCAGGCGCGGCAGGAACCGCTTCTTCTGCTCCTCGGTGCCGAACAGCTTGAGCGGCTGCGGCACGCCGATGGACTGATGCGCCGAGAGCAGCGCCACCACCGCGCTCGAGACGCTGGCGATGAGCGCCATCGCCCGCCCATAGGTGTACTGCGTCAGGCCGAGGCCGCCGTACTCGCGGGGGATCTTGATCCCGAACGCCCCGAGGTCGCGCAGTCCGCGAATGACCGGCTCGGGGATCCGGGCGTCGCGCTCGATCTCCTCCCCGTCCACCTCTTCGCGCAGGAAGCGTTCGAGCCGCTCGAGGAATTCGCCGGCTCGCGCCTGTTCGTCGGGGTCGGGCTCCGGGTAGGGATGCACCAGCCCGAGGTCGAGCTTCCCGAGGAACAGCTCGCGGACGAAGGAGGGGGCCTCCCACGTCGTCTCGCGCGAGGCCTCGGCGACGGCGCGCGCCTCGAGCTCGGACACGTGAGACGCGGTGCGCTGGGGATCGGTCATGGGCCTTCCGATGCGATCAGCGACCGCTGCGGTCGCCGGACAAGAAAAAAGATGAGGGGGGTCCAAGAGAAGTCATCGGCAGGTTAGCGCCGCTTCCTTACCACGCCAATGGGAGATTCGGGCCGCCGCCGTCGTGGCCGCAGCGGGCCTCGCGGGCGTGGCCGGGGCCCGCGGCGGCCCGGTCAATCGCGGGCGCCGAGCAGCACCAGGATCTGCCACAGGCGCGGGAGCCCCAGGCGGCGGCTGTAATGGCCGGGAAAGACCCGGGTGAGATGCGCCCGGTAGCGGCGACCGAATTCCCAGGGATACCAGCCCGAGCGGTGGGTCTCGTAGGGCAGCCCCGCGATTTCCTGGCGGCGGAAGCCCCACGGGGTCGCCACCAGCACCCGGCGCGCGCGCCGGGTGAGGGCCTCGAGGAGCCTCCAGCCGTCGGCTTTTTCGAGGTGCTCGATCACGTCGATCAGCAGCGCCAGATCGTAGCGCGCGGGCTCGGCAGGCAGCACCCGATCGAGGTCGAGCGCGTCGCCGATGTGGACCTGGTCGTAGACCGGGTAGCGCGGCCGAATCACATCCAACGCATCCACCCGCTCGGCGTCCGCGTATTCGCGCGCGAGCAGGCCGTACTTCCCCCACCCCGCGCCGACGTCGAGAACGGTGCGCGGCCGCTCGCGCTGGAGGACGTCCACGATGTGCGGGATCTGCCAGTGCTCGGACGTCGGCATGGCGCGCACCTTCGCATATGGGTCGGAGGCGGCAAAGGCGGTTCTGGGAAGGACGCGGCGCGTGCCACCGCACGCGGGGGGCGAAGGAGGATTGCGGTCTGCGCGCCACGCCCGCGGGGACGCGCACTGGCCGGTCTCCCACCACCTCCGATACAATCTCATGAGCATCGCTCCTCGCCACCGACCGCCTTGCCTCCAGCGGAGAATCCCACCGTGCCCGGAACCCGCTTCCCGTCCGACCGCCTCGCGATTCGCGCCGCTTCCGCAGGCCTGCTGCTGGCCGGCTTGTCCCTCCTGACCGCGCCGGCGGCGGCGGATCCCGCGGTGCGGCCGCCGTGGGCCCGTTCCGGGGCGCGGCCATCGGCCGCGCTCGAGCGAATGCTGCGCGACCGGCTCGCGCG
>Ga0154739_1073_pt1 | contig 33095 bp, 32 predicted proteins | sample Rifle2008BG16ft_FD_105747 | JGI IMG/M metagenome (GOLD analysis project Ga0154739, IMG submission 105747) | Candidatus Eisenbacteria bacterium RBG_16_71_46 | reverse complement strand
ACCCTCGACCCCCAGGACCGCGTACGCGCCGCGGGCCGCAGCCGCCTGGGGAGCCGCTGGCTCTACGACGACGACGGCGATGGCCGGGTGGACGAGGAAGTCCTGAACGGCCGCGATGACGACGGGGACGGCGAGGTGGACGAGGACCTGGGCTTCAGCGCCGACCAGATGATGGCGGCGGACTACGTGGACGACCGGCCCGAGGCCGTGAGCTACATCTACCCGACGCGGGAGAGCCACGTGCCGCTCGAGCTCTCCGTGCACCAGGAGACGTACGCCTGGTCCGCGCCGGGATTCGAGAAGTTCGCCGGGCTGCGTTTCACGATCACCAATCACGGCGGTACGACGCTGCGCCAGGTCTACGTCGGGTTGCTCGCCGACCTGGACTCCCGGCTGCGCAACGACCGCGCGGGCCACCTGAACGACCGCGTGGAGCGCCAGACCGTCTCGCGCACCATCGTGGAGGGCGTTCCGAACTGGGTGACGGGGAATGGACTCATTCCCTGCGCCAATCCCGGCACCGTGCCCTCCTCTCCGCCGAGCGCCTGCATGACGACGCTGGTGCAGACGCCTCCGGCGGTCGTGGACGGCGCGAAGGGTTCCACGTTACCGCGGGCCGCGGTGGTGGGCCTCGACCACACCACCGATCCGCTGGCACTGATCTCCCCCGTCGCCCGCTACGCGCGGGCGCCGGCCAACGTCTCGTTCCGCTACACGGTATTCGCCAACGGTCGCATTCCCGGGCAGGGCGGCGTGCCGAGTCTCGATCTTGATCGTTACGCCGCGCTCGCGGGCCGGGGCCAGCCCGCGCCCGAGATCGACCCCGCCGACTACGTCGTGCTCGTGTCCTGCGGGCCGTTCGCGTCGCTCGAGCCGGGTCAGTCGCTCGAATTCCACGCCGCGCTGGTCGCCGGGGAACGCGCGGACAGCCTGACCGCGGCGATCTCGAGTGCCATGTACCTGCACCACGGGCTCCAACTCGACCTGAAGCCGGACGACGACGGGCCGGACTCGACCGAGTACAACATCGGCCGCAGCGGCCGCAACGGCCACGAGTCATGCATCGAGGCCCCCCCCGGCGTGACCTTCGTCTGGGATCCGGATTGCACCTCCCGGTATCCGGACGACTGCTACTTCCCGCCGTCGTCCGCGGTGTACACGCACGGCCAGTGCGTCTGGACCGACACCGACTGCGATTTCTGCACGGGATTCGGCGGCCGCGACACCACGGTGCGCTGGCTCGACCCCGGGCAGGTTCCGCCGGCGCCGGGGATGCGGCTGATCCCCCGCGACCACGCCGTGCGTATCGAGTGGGACAACCGGCCCGAGGTGCTCATCGCCGGCGGGCTGTTCGGCACCTCGGAGGCGCGGATCCTGGGCTACCGCGTGTACCGTCTCTCGGACTGGCGCGGCCGCGAGGCACTGATGCCGCCGCCGAAGAACTGGGAGCTGATCGCGGCCTTCGGCCCCGACACCAGCAACGGCGAGATCCCGCTCGCCAAGGTGATCGACCCGGCCGTGGACTACGAGCGCATTCTCTTCGGACAGCGCCTCTATCCCGTCGGGCGCTACGCCATGACCGACGCGACCGCGCTCGACGGGTTCGATTATTTCTACGTCGTGACGACCGTCTACAACCCGGGACTCCGCGACGTCCATCGTCTCAAGCTGGACCTCGCCTTCGAGAGCCCGCTCACGACCTCGTTCCAGGACCGCGTGAGCCCGGCCGCCGCTGCGCGCCCGGACGCGCAGCGCGTCTGGGTGGTGCCGAATCCCTTTCGGGCACGCGCGGCGTGGGACCGGCCGCAGGTGCCGGGCGATCCGCTCACGCGCCACGTGGATTTCATGGGATTGCCGCGGGCGCGGAGCACGATCAAGATCTGGACCGTGGCCGGCGACTTCGTCGCCCAGATCGACCACGACGGAAGCGACGGCACGGGCGAGGCGGCGTGGAACCTGATCTCGCGCAACGGCCAGGACGTGGAATCGGGCGTGTATCTGTTCACGGTGGATTCGCCGCTCGGGCATGCCACCGGCAAGTTCGTGATCGTGCGATGAATGCGGGCCCGTGGATCGGCGATCAGGCGCGGGTGGCCGCGACGGCCCGCTGGGTAGCGCTCGCGATCGCGGTGGTGGCACTGCCCTTCGCAGGGTGTGCAAAGAAGGGCGCGCCGCTCGCCCCGGCCGCTCCCCTCCCGCCCGAGATCGAGTCGGTCTTCCCGGCCGACCGCAGCACCGGCGTGGACTACGAGACGCCGATCTGGGTCCGCTTTCGCGAGCCGCTCGATCCGGCAACGGTGAACCTGCGGACCGTGTTCCTCAAGGTGGACACGCGCCGGATTCCGCTCGACGTGCGCTACGAATCCGCCGCCAGCCGCATCGTGCTGGTCCCGCTCGAGCCGCTTCAGCTGCGCGCGACGCACACGGTCGAACTGGCCCCCGAGATCGCGACCGCGGACGGCACGCCGCTCGGCACGACCGGCTTCTGGCAGTTCACGGTGATCGGCCTGCGGCGTCCGGGACATCCCTTTCCCCAGGACGGGGCCGTGGACGAGTCCCCGGTCGCCGCACTGGCGTGGGACGCGACCGAGCGCTCGGCGGGGGACATCGCCTACGACGTGTACCTCGCGACCGATTCCGCCCAGGTCGCCGCCCGCGCCGCACCCGCGTTCCTGCACACCACGCGCGCGCTCCACCTGCCGGCGGTGCGCTGGGCCCTGGGCACGCGCTACTTCTGGGCGGTCAGCGCGAGCAACCTCTCGACCTCCGAACGCTTCGATTCGGCGGTGTGGCGATTCGCGACCGTGCCGGCCAGCGCGTCCCTCGATTCCATGGTGCTGACCATGAGCCGCTGGGGCTACTACTACTCGAGCACGTTCCAGACCCTCATTCGCTGCGGCCTGTCCACCATTCTCATGGGCTCGAGCTTCAGCACCAAGGCGCACGCGGCCGCGGGGTTCGACCTCTCCGCGCTCGGTCCCGGACTCCGCCTCGCCGACGCCTCGCTGGTCATGACCGCCTCGGGATCACCCGACCTCACCGCGAACTTCATCGGACTGTGGGGGGCGACCGCCGAGTGGAACGCCTGCGGGATCGGGCTCGACGGACCTCCCTACCAGGACCGGGACATCGGCCAACTCGCGCTGCGGGAGGTGCTCCCCGGGCGGCGCGTGCGATTCTCGGGAGCGGCGTTCGCCGCGCACCTCGAGGCCACGGTGCGGCGCGGGGGACTCTACGGCTACGACTTCCGCACGAACACGTCGGTCTCCTTCTACACCCCCCTCGCGACCAACAGCACCACCGTGTGGCCGGCGCTGACGCTCTACTTCTATCGCGGCCCCGTTCCGGCGGCGCGGGGCGGCCCCGCCGGCGCGGCCGGTGCGGTGGGCGGGCCTTCGGCCGCCGCGGGCCCGGCTTCGTTCGCGCACGCGGCGCGGCCGGCGGGCGCGCGATGAGACTCCGGTGGCTCCGCATCGGAGCCTGCGCTGCCGCGCTGGCGTCGTGCGCGGGCTGCACCCCGAAGCTCGGGGGCGCCCCGCTGCCCAACCAGCGCCCGGTGGTCACGCTCAGCCACGCCCCGGCCAACGCCAGCGATCCGTACCACTACGCCTACCGGTTGCAGTGGTTCGGCTACGACCCGGACGGTACCGTGGACCACTACCTCTACGCGGTCGATCCTCCGAGCGCGGCCGAGGCGGAGACGCTGTGGACGATCACGCGCGCGAGCAGCCAGACGTTCCAGTTCTCGGCGACCTCGCCCTATCCCGACTCGCCGGACAGCGCCTTCACCGCCCACACCTTCGTGATCGAGGCCGTGGACGAGCGCGGGCTCGCGTCGCTGCCTGTGTTCCGTTCGTTCCTCGCCACGACCGTAGCGCCCACCGTCCAGATCCAGTCGCCTCCGCCGAACCGACTGGTACCCGTGCAGCTCGCCCCTTCCGTCACGATCCGCTGGAGCGGCGAGGACCCCGACGGCAGCGGGGACAAGAAGCCGCGTCGCTACAAGTTCATCCTGCTCGGTCCCGGCACCGAGCTGCTGCCCGATCAGGTGGCGCAGGATCCCGACCTCCTGCGCCGGCGCTACGCGCCCGACTTCGTCGGCTGGACCCCAGCCGACAGCGTCACGACCAGCGCGCAATTCACGAATCTCACGCCGTCCGCCACCTACCTGTTCGCGGTGGTCGCGTTCGACGAGGCCGGCGCCTACACCGCGATCATGACGCTCGATTCCAATCTGCTGCGATTCCGGGTCGGGGTCGCGGGCACGCTCGGTCCGAGGCTCACCGTGTACAACGACTTCTTCCGCTACGAGTATGTCTCGGGCGGTTACTCGCTCGACCCGCAAGCGGAGATCCCGGTCGAGGTCATCGCCGGGTTTCCGGTCACGATCAACTGGTTCGCGACCCCGACGACCGGGACCACGCTGGTCGGCTACCGCTGGCGGGTGGGCGGCGACGTGGACGACGAGACGTCGCGCACCGATGAGGAGACCGACATCGGTCACTGGAGCCAGCTGAGCCTGTTCACCACGCGGGCGACGTTGGGTCCCTTCAGCGGGGGTCTGCCGCAGAAGTTGTTCATCGAGGTGCGCGACGACCTCGGCTTCCGCAGCCTGGGCGTGGTGCGCTTCGAGGTCGTGGCCGCGGGCTTCGCCCGGGAGCTGCTGATCGTGGACGACACGCGGTTCACGCCCGATCAGGTGGTGGGCGGCGCGTGCATCAAGGCCCCGACCGGGGTGTGGCCGATGGCCTCCGAGCTGGACACCTTCCTCTACGCGCGCGGCGGCGTCCAGTGGAAGTGCCTGGCCCAGAGCATCAAGAGCACGCCCGGGATCTTCGCGGGCTACGACTTCGACACCATCGGCACGCCCCACGGCACGCTGCCGTTCGCCAAGCTCGCGGAGTACCGGCACGTCATCTGGCTGGTGGACGCCAAGAGCGCTCTCAATTCCGGGCCGAACGACATCACCTCGCTGCGCTCCATGAGCCGGCCGCTGCAGGTGAACTCGCTCGAGAGCTACCTCAAGCTCGGGGGCAAGGTGTGGCTGGTCGGCGGCGGTGGCGGCTATGCCGCGACGGTGGCCTACGACGACCGCTCCAACAACTCGCCGGGCCCGGTGTTCTCGGCGGACCGCGGGGAACTCGCGCCCGGAGTCCTGATGTACGACTTCGCCCACTGGAGATCGGAGTTCACGGTCGCCACCGGCCTGCTCACGGTTTCCCGCGCGGCCGACCCGACCGGCGGGCCGCCGGGGACCCCGGACTACGGGGTGCTCCCTCCCTCGATGCGGCTCAAGTCGGCCGCGACCGATCCACTGCCGGCGAACCGCACGGGCCAGAATCCGAGCGTCTTCTACCTCAAGACCTTCGAGGTCGAGTTCCTGAGGAAGCCCAACCCGACCTTCGAAGACCTCGATCCCGACCCCGCGATCGATGACGAGGTCTCGATGCTCGACAGCCTCTACAAGGTCACCGGTTTCAGCGTGCCCGGGCCGGCGGTCAATCCGCAGAACGTCTGCATGACCTACTACCGGGGCAGCGAGAGCCCGCCATTCGTCTTCACCGGGTTCAACATCTGGACCTTCAGCCGCGACGATTGCGCGGCACTGGCGGATTTCGTGCTGCAGCGGCTCTGGGGGCTCCCGCGCAGAACCCCGGCGGCGGCGACGGTCCGCGTCGCACCGCCGTGAGCCGGCCGGCTCGACCGCGTTGCCGGCCATCCCGAATCGCGACGGCGTGACAGCCGAACGCCCGCGCCGGCTCGTCGCCGGCGCGGGCGTCGCCTTCAGTGCTGAGGACCTACCGGTAGATCGACTTGAGAGCCCCCCACGTCCCACCGTGCGTCCCGGTGACATCCGGCGGCGGGCAGCTGCCGATTCCGAGGTGCATCGGGTCTCCGCCGGCAAGACCGTACTCGTCGGTGCCGTCGGGGAACGTGCCGTGGCAATCGGCGTCCACGACGATGCGGCCGTCGGGACCGACATGGGCGTCGTAGCCCGCGGCGAGCAGGGCCGCGAGCAGCTTGTCGCGCGCCGTGGTCGCGGACTCGGTGCCATCGAGCGGCACGGAGATCGCCGGGCAGCCTTCGAACTTGACGATCAGCGTGTCCGGTCCCGGCGGCGCGCTGAATACGCCGAGCTTGGTCGGCCCGGGCGGCGTGTCGGTCGAGTGAGGCACGCCCGGGATGCGGACCACCAGGCCCATCGTGCCGCAGTCAAAATCGATGTCCACGCTCTGGATGATGCAATTGGTGTTGAACAGGAACGCGGGCGAGAGCGGGTACTCGTGACGCGTCTGGCCGCTCACCCCTCCGCCCACCACGACGGGCGGTCCGAAGAGCGGCACGCCGCCGATCATGAACCCGCCCATCGCCCCGTCCACCGCCGCCATCACCGCGCCGGCATCGTCGCACGGGGCCATGATGGTCGCGGACAGGGTGGTGGGAGCGGGGCAGAGCACCACGATCGTGATGGTGACGGTGACCGTGCCCCCGGCCCCGGGGCAGAAGCCGATCTGGACGTTCGGCGCCTGGGCGGCGGCGCTGCCAGCGAACAAGGGAAGCCCGGCGGCAAGCGCGAGCAGAGCACCGAGGCCGAGTGCCACGGCCCGGGGGGCGCGCGCGACCGGCCGGTGTGAAGGTGGGAGCGAACTACGGACGGGGAGTGATAGCGCCGCGTACATGCAGACCTCCGACGGTGCGGGGGCCTCGTGGCGCTGCCCACCATCTCTCCCGGCGGCTCCGGGCGGGGGGGTCTCTCGTCCACGAGCCAGGCGCAAATGATACTCGACGCCGGGTGGCGCCGGGAACGAGAGTCTCCGGCAATGGAGACCGCCGCCGGGGTCCGGGGGGCGGATCACCGCCCGCAGGATGTGCGCGGCAGGCCCCCCTGGGGTTCGAAGGCGGCGAACGCCCCTTGATGCCGCCACCGCGTGGGAGGGGCATCCCTGCATGTGACGAGCGAGCCCGGCTACCTCGCGCCCTTGGGCGCTGAGCTGGCCTGGGGCGACCTGGACATGCGCGTTTGGAGCACGCGGGGATGGCGCAGCAGGTAGAGGCCGAGCTGCAGCCGGTCCTGGAGACCCAGCTTGGCGAGCATGCGCCCGACGTGGCGTTTCACGGTGGGCACGCCCACGCCGAGGATCCGGGCGATCTCCTTGTTCGAGTGACCGTCGACGATCAACGCGGCGACCTCGAGGTCGCGCTCCGTCATCGGCTGCTCGGCCACGGCGCGGGCCAGCGTGAGCGCCCGCTGGATCAGCCGGCCCGCGGTGCCCGATTCGAACCACGCATTGCCGCGCGCCAGCGCGCGCACCGCATCGAACAGCTCCTCGGGTTGGGCGCTACGCCGGATGGCGCCCATCGCGCCGCGCAGGGCCGCCAGATGCAGGCAGTCCGCTCCCAGCTCGCAGGGGCGCGTATCCCATACCTCGCGCGGATCGGCCGGTCCGGAGCCTCCGAGCAGCGGGCAGTCGCCCTCCCCGCGGTCGGCGACCGCGAGGACGCGGGTTTCGGGCGAGGCGATCTGGACGGCCGCGATCGCGCTCGTCCGCTCCAGGTCCGGCATCGCGCTGTCCATCACCGCCACCGCGGGCCACAACGCCCGGCAGCGCTCCACGGCCTCGACCGTGCTTCCGGCCTCGCCGACCACCTGGATGTCCGGCTGGGTTTCGAGGAGGGTCACGAGGCCGCGGCGATCGAGAGGCTGCTCGTCGGCTACCAGGACGCAAACGCTCCGCAGGTCGCGAGCCGCCAAGGGCTCGCGGTGGGAGGGCGTGCGAGGCTGCTCGTGGTCGTTCACGGCTCTTGGTCCCGGCGGCCGCCCGTTTTCGACGGGCGCCACAGGGAGGCCGAACGCTCCTGGGAGACCGAGCCTTCGCCTGGGGAAACCCTAGCACCCGTGCGGGGGCACGGCAACGGAGTAGGGCCTGGGTCAGCCCTCCATCTCCTCCAGCATCCGCGGCCAATCGGCGCGCAGCAGCCGCGACAAGGCGCGGTCCGCCAGCAGCTTCCCCCCGGTCTGGCACCGCGCGCAGTAGTTGGTCTCGCTCTCGGCGTGGACGATGCGCTGGACCGGGGCGCCGCAGTCCGGGCAGGGCTGGCGAAAGCGGCCGTGGACGGCCATGCCGTCGCGGAACGCGGTGACCTTCTCCGGGAACCGGTCCCCGGCCTCGCGGCGCAGGCGATCGGTCCAGGCGATCAGCGTTTCGCGCGCGGCGAGGCGCAGGCGCTCCGCCTCGTCCGGGGTCAGTCGGCGCGTGAGCCTCAACGGCGAGAGGCGCGCGCGGTGCAGGATCTCATCCGCGTAGGCATTGCCGATGCCGCTGAACAGGCGCGGGTCGGTGAGCGCGCGCTTGAGCGTGTGGTTCTCGCGCCGCAGCGCCTTGCGGAAGGCCTCGGGCGGCGCTTCGAGCACCTCGAGCCCGCCGGGATCGAGCGCGCGCAGGGCGGCCTCGCCCTCGACCACGTGGAGCGAAGCGCGCTTCGCTATCCCGGCCTCGGTGAGCAGCAGCACGCCCGAGGAGAACTCGAATGCCGCAAGCCCGATTCTCGCCGGGAGCTTCGACCCGGTCTCGCGCCAGCGCAGCCGTCCGCCCACCATGAGGTGGAGCACGAGGAACAGCTCACGCTCGAGCGCGAGGACGATGCGCTTGCCCATGCGCCGCACGCCGGCCACCGCACGCCCGCGAACGGACTCGAGCGGCGGATCGGCGGTGCGCAGCAGGTTGGGACCGACCACGCGGACGTGCGTCAGCCTGGCACCCACGACGCGCCGCTCCAGATGATCGACGTAGAGGACGATGTCCGGCAGCTCGGGCATTGGTGGCAGGTTAGCGCATGGCGCCGCGACGCGGGATTCGCGGCGGGGGAGCACGGTCAGACCGCCCGGAATCTCGCCTCAAGCCACCCCCCCGCCGCGCCGATAAATTCGATTGGACGCAGATTCCCCAAAGGAAAGGACGTACAGTGAGCCCGCAAGCACAGTTCTGGATGGAGACTATTTCGCTTTGGCAGCCGATGAGGAGCGCATTTCTCTTCGCCTGGGGTGCCGGCGACCCGCTCTGGCTTCTCGCCACCAAGCGGCTCTTTCTGATCCTGCCGCTCGGCGCGGTCGCCCTGGCCTATTGGACGAGCGTGCTGAGCCTGCCGACGATCGTCGTGCGCGCCAAGCGGCGCACGTTCGTCAATCTCCTGCTCGTCACCTGGTGGGACCTGGCACGCGCGACCTTCACCTTCTGGGGCGGGGCGTTCCGCTTCCTGCTCCGGCTCGCGATCTCGCTGTTCGGGGCGCTCCAGATGATCGTGGTCGGCCTCTGGGCCGTGGCCCAGGAGGTGGTCCTGCTGCCCGTCCGCCTGATCCGAAACGTCGGGAGCAACGTTCTGAATCCGGGCGTCCCTTGGATCGCGGTGGCGATGACGTTCTTCTGGTGCGTCTTCGAAGCGATCGTCTTCACCTACGTCATGACGTCGCTCGTCATTGACACGCTCTCGAACCTGGCCGGAACCCAGATGACGGAAACAGCGGTGCGAATCCCGCTCTTCCTCTTCATGTTCTTCATCGTGCTCGGCAGCTACGCGGTGCTTTCGACCTGGACGGCGGCGCTGAAGACCCGCGACTGGGCCACGATCGTGAAGATCGGCGTGGTGGAGTCGGTGGCCATGTTCGTCGAGGTCGTCTTCCTCTACCGCGAATTCGTGGACGCGCTGGTGCCCTGGTTCGCCCAGCACGCCTCCGGAAACTTCGAGCTCGGGATCGCGGGCACGCTGGCGATCGCCGGGGTCACCTGGCTCGGCATTCGCAGCCTCTCCTGGTTCCTCTTCGCCGGCGCCGGGACGCCGACGATGATGGCGATCATCCAGGGGCACGGGGTCGGCAGCCGAAACGTCGGGGGGGAAAGCCGCATCGCGTCCAGCCTCTTCTCCGTGGGCTTCACCGCCCGACTCCGCAACGAGTTCCTGTGGGTCGGCACGGAGGGGGAACGGCTCCTGGATGCGTTCCTCGTGCCGCCCATGCAGGTGGTCGCGGGGGCCCTCAACTTCGTCACCCTGCTCGTCGCGAACCGCCATCTCCTCGACCTGCCGCTTCAAAGCGTCCGGGATTTCAAGGACGCCCGGACCCTGGTTGCGGAGCTGAACCAGCCGCGCCAGCGAAAGGCGGCCTGACATGCGCGCCTTCGCCGTCATGGCGCTCGCCACGGCGCTCGTCGTCAACGGCTGTCAATCGTCGAGCCGCACCCAGCCTGCGTCCCAGGGATCGGAGCGGCCGGCCGCCGAGGTCGGACGCCTCGTCCTCTTCATTGGTGTGGACATCAGCGGCTCGTTCATGAACGGCAGGTACTTCGACGACTCGATCCAGTTTCTCGCCCGCTACATCCACGCGCACCTGAACGGGCTCGGCGGCATGGAAGTCCCGCACTCGCTGTTCGTCGGCTCGATCGGCGGCGTGAACAAGGGCGAAGCAAAGACGCTGTTCCCGATCCAGTCCTTCCAGGACCGCTCCGTCGAGCAGATCGAGGCGCAGCTGCGAACCCTGTTCCCGAAGAAGAAGGAGAATCCCTTCACCGACTTCAACGCCTTCTTCGCGCAGGTGGCCGAGATGGTCGAAACGAGGCGACTGATCCTCAAGCCCGTCTCGATCGTGCTGCTCACCGATGGCGAGCCCGACCTGGGCGGCGCCAGCCGGGCGGAGAAGTTCCGCAAGATCACGCTGAGGCCGCTCGAGAACCTCTCGCGCAACATCACCCTGCGCGTGCTCTACACCGACGCGGTCACCGCGAAGAGCTGGCGTGACGAGGTGCCGCGCAAGCGCGTCAAGGTCTGGACGCAGGACGCGATCGTCATGGCCGAATGGAAGAACCCGAAGACGCTGGCATCCGACAAACCATCCGCCGAGCAGGAGAAGTTCTTCTCCTGGGTGCGGGACAACGTGGACTTCCAGCCGCGATTGCGCAGGGTGGACTGACCGCCTGCTCGACAGCCGCGGCTTGGAAAGCCCCCGCGGAGGACACCTTCGCGGGGGCTGCGCATTCGAGTGGGTGAAGAGCGCTCAGCGCGCATCCGCGGCAGGCGCGCGCCGGCGTCGGAGCAGCGCGTCGAGGCTCCACTCGCCACCGCCCTGCGCGGCCATGAAGAGAAAGATGAAGCAGAACAGCACCGCCGGCTCCCCATGATTGAGGATCGGCCACGCGCCGTTCGGGGCGTGGAACTGCCAGTACGCGACCGCCATCTCGCCGGAGAGGATGAAGGCTACGGGCCGGGTGAAGACACCGAGCATGATGGCGAAGCCGCCGACCACCTCGAGCACCCCGCCGATCCAGATCTGGGAGAGGACCGGCGCGGTGAGGCCTCCCGGCATTCCGCCGAACCACCCGAACAGCTTCATGCCTCCGGCCTGGAGGAAGATCAGCCCCGCCACGACCCGCAGCAGGAAGTACGTCGCCTGGACGATTCGGTTCATGTTCACCGGTAGCCTCCTCGATCGGGACGGGTCGGGTCCGCGCTGCCCGGCGGCGCGGGCGGCTCCACCATGGAGACACCCGGCCATCCGTGCCCATCGTCCCTGTCGAGCATCTTCACTCTCGGTCGGGCCCCTTGTAAAGAACGACCACGTCCGGGCGACGCCGAGCGACGCCCCCTGGGCCGGGCCGGGGGTCCTGCGTTACGATTGCGCTGGCACGGCCGTCCCATTCACTCTCGGCACGGAGGTTCCATTGCCCCCGATCCCCAAACTCGTCGGTCGCATCGTCGCGGCCTCGCTCATGCTGGCCCTCGCCACGGGCGGGCCCGCGCGGGCCCACGAGGAGCCGCGCGACCAGATCGCCGACGTCACCGGCCTGCTCGCGGTGCACCCCCACGACCCCGCCCTGCTGTTGCGGCGCGCCCAACTGCTCGGGCTCGAGGGCCGCTGGCCCGAGGCCGCGGCCGATCTGAATCGGGCCGCGGCCCTGGACCCCGGGCTCGCCGCCGTGGACTTCGCGCGCGGCGCCCTGCTCCTGGACGCGGGCGACCCCGGCGCAGCACTCGCCTCGCTCGACTACTTTCTCGCGCGCGAGCCCGAGAACGGCGGGGCCGCCTGGCTGCGCGCCCGCAGCCTGGCGGCGCTCGGGCGCCGCGACCAGGCGGTGCAGCAGATGGATCGCGCGATCGCGCTGCTCGACCCCGTGCGGCCGGACCACTACGTCGAGCGGGCTCGCCTGCTCGCGGCCGGCGGCGAGGTCGAGCGCGCGCTACGCGGGCTCGACGAGGCGGGCGAGCGGCTCGGCGCGCTGGTGAACCTGGAGAGCGAGGCGATCGCGTTGGAGGTGGCGCTCGGCAGGCACGACCGGGCGCTCGCGCGGCTCGCGCGCGTGGCGCCCCAGTTCGAGCGCCGCGAGACGGTGCTCGCGCGCCGGGGCGAGATCCTGGCCGGCGCCGGCCGCGGGCTCGAGGCCGAGGCGGATTTCACCGCGGCCCTGACGGCGATCGAAGCCCTGAGGCCCGAGCGGCGAAGCGCGCCGGCCGTGGCCGCGCTCGAAGCGCGCCTCGGCGCGGCGATGAGCGGACCGCCTCTGCCGCAACGAAAGGCGAGCCGGCAGGAGGCCGCGCCCGCGATCCGGGCGTTCCCGGCCGCCGGCGTATTCACGGAAGTCGCCGCACGCGAGGCTCGCCACGCTCGCGGCACGGCTGCGCTCGCGCCCGGGGCGACGCGATCGACCGCGTCCCCCGCCGTCACGCGTGGCCCGTACCTCCAGGTGGGGACCCCGACCAGCGTGCGCGTGCGCTGGCGCACGGACGTCGCCACCGACAGCCGGGTGCGCTACGGGCTCGATCCCTCCGCCCTGTCCCAGAGCGCGACCGACGCGGCGCTCACCACCGAGCACGAGGTGGCGCTGACCGGGCTCGCCTCGGACCAGACCTACTACTACACGATCGGCACCACGACCTTGGACCTCGCCGGGGACTCGACGTACTCGTTCGTCACCACCCCCGCGAGCGGCACGTGGAAGCCCACACGCCTGTGGATCATCGGTGACTCCGGCCTCGGCAACGCCAACGCCCGCGCGGTGCGCGATGCGTATGTCGCTTACACCGGGGCCCGGCGCACCGATCTCTGGCTCATGCTCGGCGACAACGCCTACTCGAGCGGCACCGATGCCCAGTACCAGACCGCGGTGTTCGACACCTACGGGGAGATGCTCAGGCGCTCGGTGCTCTGGCCCACGCGCGGCAACCACGACGTGCTCTACTCGGGCGCCAACAACGACTATTACGACATCTTCACCATGCCGACCGCCGCCGAGGCGGGCGGGGTGGCGTCCGGGAGCGAGGCCTACTACTCATTCGACTACGGCAACATCCACTTCATCTGCCTCGATTCCGAGGGCAGCAGCCGCTCGACCACGGGCCCGATGCTCGGCTGGCTGCGGAACGACCTCGCCGCCACCGACAGCGACTGGATCCTCGCTTTCTGGCACCACCCGCCCTACACCAAGGGCTCGCACGATTCGGACAACTCCTCGGACAGCGGCGGCCGCATGCGGGACATGCGCGAGAACGCGCTGCCGATCATGGATTCGACCGGCGTGGACCTGGTGCTCACCGGGCACAGCCATTCCTACGAGCGCTCGTTCCTGCTCAACGGCCACTACGGCACCTCGGGCACGCTCACGCCGGCGATGAAGGTGGATCCCGGGGACGGGCGCGAGGGCGGCGACGGCACGTATCACAAGCCCACGGTCCAGCAGGGACCGTTCGAGGGCGCGGTGTACGGCGTGGCCGGCAGCTCCGCCCAGACCAGCGGCGGCTCGCTCAACCACCCGGTGATGATCACCTCGCTCAACGTGCTGGGCTCGCTGGTGGTGGACGTGACGCAGCACCGGCTCGATGCCCGCTTCCTCGACTCGAACGGCGCGGTGCGGGACAGCTTCACCATCCTGAAAGGGGCGCCCACGGACGTGCCGCCCGGCGGCCCGCCGGGCACGTCACTCGGGTTCGGCCACCCGCAGCCCAACCCTTCCGGCGACGGGGTCACGCTCGCGTACACGCTGCCCCGCGAGGGCCTCGTTTCCCTCGCGGTGCACACGGTGGACGGCCGGCGGGTCGCCACGCTGGAGCGCGGGGCGCACGCCGCGGGGACGCAACGCGTCGTCTGGCGCGGCCGGGACAATCGCGGCCGGAAGCTCCCGCCCGGCGTCTACTTCGGGGTGCTGGAATTCGAAGGCGAGCGCCGCGTCCAGAAGCTGGTGCGGTTGGAGTAGCCCATCCGGGGGCACGTCCACGGCGGGCGGCGGGCGGCGGCGGCGGGCCGGGACGCAGGATGCGAGGCCGGCCGGATGGTCACGGGCGGGCGGGACGAGGCGACGAGCCGGTCGCGCCCTCCCGGGCGCCCGGCAGCTCCGAGGGCGCCCGCACGCAGAAATCGAGATCGCGCAGCAGCCCGTCGTCGAGACGGTAGATCCACCCGTGAACCGCAAGCGGTTGGCCCCTCTCCCACGCCTCCTGCACGATCGACGTGCGGCACACGTTCACTGCCTGCTCGATCACGTTGAGCTCGCACAGGCGATCCACGCGCTGAGCGTCGGGGAGCGCCTCGAGCTCGGCGCGGTAGCGGTCGGCGACGTCCTGCACGTGCCGGAGCCAATTGTCGATCAGGCCGAGCGGACGCCCCTCCCACGCCGCGACCACGCCGCCGCAGCCGTAGTGCCCGCAGACGATGACGTGGCGGATCTTCAGAACATCCACGGCGAACTGGAGCACCGAGAGACAGTTGAGGTCGGTGTGGACCACGACGTTCGCCACGTTGCGGTGAACGAACAGGTCGCCGGGCGGAAGCGCCACGATCTCGTTCGCGGGCACACGGCTGTCGGCGCAACCGATCCAGAGGTAGTGCGGCGTCTGCTGGCGGGCGAGGTCCTGAAAGAATTCCGGGCGCTCGCGCGACGTCGCCGAGGCCCAGGCTCGGTTGTTGGCGAAGAGTTCGGCTAGCTGGCGCATGGAGGATCCGGGGTGGTGGTCGCAGCGACAGCGCATGGCGTGCCGGGCGCCCGACAGGGACGACGTGCACCCTACCACGCCGTCGCGGACCGCAGCGGAGGGGCCTCCCGGCCGCGGGATTCGCGCGGAGCGGCGGCCGTGAGCGCCCCGCCACCAGCCCGCCGATCCGCCCACGGGTCCTCACCTCCCGTCACTCGCCGCCGAGTGCGCTCCCGGACTTCGCGACCCATCGGGGGGCCGAATCGGTCGCCTGGCGGAGCAGGAGATTCAGCTGGGCGGCATGGTGCTGAACGTGACGCAGGTTGTAGAGGAGCAACTCCACGACGCTGCCCTCCACCGAGACGAAGCGCCGGCGCTCGCGAGCCTTCGCCTCGGTCAACGCCTCGATGGTCGAGCGGCACTTGCGACGCCCATGCTCGAGGTAACGCTGAAGCTCGTCCTTGGAGTACGGGTGATCGGGCATCACTCCCGCGGGGTCCAGCTCGTCCAACGAGAAGGGCGCCGGCGGGACGAATCCCTCCGCGGACTCGGAAAGGTAGTAGTCGAGGAAGAACAGCGTGTGGAAGACGAGGTACCAGAATTCGGGGCGTCGCGAGCGGTCGTCCCACAGCGCGTCGGGGCAGGCGCGGAGCGCGTTCTCGAGCATGTCGATCGCGGCCCCGAATTGCTGCCCGAGCGAGGTCTTCCAGTTGGCGTCCACTGCGAGGCTCCCGCTGATGGCGGATCGAAATCCAGGACTCCGGCATCCCGCTCTCAAGCCGGACCCGAGCGGGCGATCATCCCGGGCCTCGAGCGCGATGGTGGCAACGGTCACGGGGCGCGGCGGCCACACCGAGAGGCGGCGTCAACGGACTTTGCCGCAGTTCCCCGCCAAGGACCGCGCGGCGAATCACCCCCCGGCGCCCGGCACCGGCAGGTCCGAATTGAACATGTCGAGCACGGCCTTCCAGGATCCATCCGCCTTCTTGCGCCACACGGTGACGTACTTGCCCCGGTCGGTGGCCGGCTGTCCCTTGGGATCGGTGAAGGTCAGCTCGTACGTACCGGTCGAGTAGCCGAGTTCTCCGGACCGGGCGGCCCCCGTCCCGGTCGCCTTCCAGCGGAAGGTGAGCCCCGGCGTGCTGTGAAACTCCTCCATGAGCGCCGTCACCGCCTCGGGGCCCGTGGCGATCGGGGTGTTGGGCGCGAGGATCGAGCCGGACGAGTCCACGAACGCGACAGCCGCGTCGATGTCTCCGCTGCTGAAGGCCTCGGCCCAGGCGATGTCCGCGGCGAGCACGGCTTCCGCCGCGGGTGCGCTCTGATCCGCGGGGGGGAGCTGGCAGGCGCCGAGAAACGCAGGCAGGGTCAGGGCAAAAACGAATCGTCCGAAGGCACGCATGGGACCTCCCTTGTTCGGGCAGAGGATGGGACTGCGCGAGGGCGACGGCCGGGGGTGGCCCACGATACGACTCCGCGGCGAGCGGCGCCAGGCGCCGTGGCCTAACGTCACCCCCGCGAGGGGGTTCCACCACCGCCGCTCAGGGTGCGGGCGCCGCGGGAGCGCACTAACCGTAGATGCGCCCCTCTGCCCGCTTCACCGCCGCCTCGACGGTCAGCCCTTCCTCGTACCAGGCCCGCCACTCCAGCTCGGGGAAGTCGAACACCTCATCCCCCCGGATCAGATCCCACCACGTCGAGCAGTCGGCGAGCCACTGGTCGAACGTCCCTTCGCGCCGCGTGTGATGCTGGACGCGCATGGCCAGGTTCCTTCGGCGATTCCGCGTGAGCCCTTCGCCCAACCCGTACTCCGCGACCGCGGACGACCGCCTCCGCGCGGTCGCCCCTCGCTTGGGACTATGCCGCGATCGGGATCGGCAGCGACATGCCGATCTTCCACTGCTGGAAGCGCGCCAGCGACTCCGGCTTGATCGTGCCCTTCAGCGTCTTCGCGCCGATGCGGAACACGGCCTTGTGCGACTTTCCGATCAGCACCTTGCCCGCGTCCTCGATGTCGAACAGGTCCTTCGAGACGACGCGCACCTCGGCGCCGCCCGTGGTCGCAAGGAAAGCGTACTCCGGGTCGAGACGGCACTTCCACTTCATGGCACGGAGGCCGGAGACGGCAAACTCGATCACGTCGCTCGCATCCTTCTCGTGCGCCTTCCACAACTGGGACGCCATGCCGTCGAGCTCGAGCAGCTCCGCATCCGTGGCAGGCGACTTGAAGGCATCCCGAAATTGCACGAAGCGCCAGAAGCTCTGCACGCCCCAGACGATCTGGAAGATCCCGAGCTTGATCCACAGACCCGAACCGCCGCCAGTCTCGCCCTGTGCGACGCTCACGGTCACATTCGCGATGTTGTAGACACCGACCATGAGCAGGCTGAGCCCGTCGACGATGATGCCGGTCGGCCGGGGCGCGAGGATGTTCCAGGTGCCAGTGCCGACGAGCGCGGCGCCGACTGCGGTGAGGACGAAATCGACGGGCGGGATGAGGCCGCCGATCAGGCCGAGCGCGCCGAAGACGAGACTGCCGATGCCGCCGGCGCGCAGCGTCTTGCGCACCGTGCGGTAGTCGGCGATCTCTTGCAGCCGTTGGTGGCGATCCGCGGCGATCATGGTTCCCCCTGTGGGTGATTCGAATCGGCGATGCTATTCGACCGGGTCGCTGAGGTGGGGTGGCAGGGGGCAGGGACGCGGCCGGTGGGGTTATCGGCCACGGCGCCGGAGAGTTTGAGGGAGCATGCTGCGGTCGCCCGGTGCGAATCCGAACGCCCCCGGGGCGCGGTCGAGGAGCCTGGGCGACGCGGTGGCTTCCGCTTACCTCCCCCGCGCGCCCCGGCCGCATCCCCTCGGTTCCCCGTGGCGTTACGGGACTGATATTCGGGGGTTGCCTCTCCGATCCGAGGCGCGCATGATTCCCGCATCGGGCTACCCCCGCCCTGAGCGAAAGCGGGAGGAAGTCATGAGCGCTCACGGTTTGGTTTGGCGGCTCGCGATCCTGCCTTTGGTCGGAGCCATGTGGGTGGAACCGGCTGTCGCGTCGGCCGGCGAACTGATGTGCCAGATTCGAGGCAGCGCCTCGGGGAGCATCCCCCCGGTTTCCGTGGCCTTTCAAGCCCTCGTCGCGGGCGGCGCGCCATCCCACGTGTTCCACTGGGATTTCGGTGACGGCGGCTCTGCCTCGCAGCAAGCTCCCACTCACATCTACACGGCGACCGGAACCTACCTCGTGATTCTGACCGTGACCGACGCGGCCGCGCCGTTTCAGGTCTGCCGCGATTCGACCGTGGTTCCGATCGGCGTGATCGCGGACCCGTTCTGCGGCGTCACGGCCAGCACCCGCTGGGGGGACGCTCCACTCGCGGTCCAGTTCACCGCCTACCCGGGACTGGTCGGCGATCCGGAGCCGTACACCTGGAATTGGCGGTTTGGTGACGGGGCGACGAGCACGCTGCAGTGGCCCGCGCACACCTACGATGTCCCAGGAACGTATTACGCGGTCGCGACGCTCCACACGCCGCTTCACGACTACGACTGCTTCACGACCCAGCGCATCAGCGCCCTCGAGCCCGAAGTGGCCGATGTCGGGCCGTCCACGCGCGATCTCGGTCTGCGTCTCGAGCCGCCGCGGCCCAACCCGTTCGGCACGATGACCGCGCTGGCGTTCGTGCTGCCGCGCGCGGGCCACGTGCGACTCGCCATCTCGGATCCGAGCGGCCGTTCGATCGCGATTCTGGTGAACGGCTACCGTTCCGCCGGACGCAGCGTCGAGGTGTGGCAAGGTCGTGTGGACGCCGGCCACCGGGCACCGCCGGGGCTGTATTTCGTGTCGCTCGAGCACGAAGGGATCCTGAGGAGAACGAGACTCGTGCGGCTCTGAGGCGGGTGGCGCTCCGGCCGCGGCTCCGAGCGTCGCGCCGCTGGCCGGCGCCGGGCGACGGGGTCGTTCGGCGTCCCCAACGCCGCGTCGGGTCATCCCTCCGCGCCGTGCGCGACCCTACGCCCCCCCGTCGCCAACCTGCACCGGCTCCCCCTGCTCCGCCAGGTGGGGCTTGCCGAGCGCATCGAGGATGTGGCCCGACTTGTCGCGCTTGGTTTCGAGGTAGAACCGGTTGTGTTCGTTCGGCGGGATCACGTGCGGCAGGCGGCCCGAGATGCCCACGCCGTGGCGCGCCAGCTCATCGACCTTCTTCGGGTTGTTGGTCAGCAGCCGGATCGACCCGACCTTGAGACTGTGCAGCATGTGCGCGGCGATCGAGTATTCGCGCTCGTCGTCGCGGAACCCCAGCGCGAGATTGGCCTCGACCGTGTCCAGCCCTCGGTCCTGAAGTCCGTAAGCGCGCAGCTTGTTGAGCAGCCCGATGCCGCGCCCCTCCTGCCGCAGGTAGAGCACGAGGCCGCATTCCTGGGCGGCGATCGCCTGGAGCGAGACTTCGAGCTGGTCGCGGCAATCGCAGCGCAACGAGCCCAGCGCGTCGCCGGTGAGGCACTCGGAATGGACGCGCGTGGGCACGTCCTCGCGCCCCATCGCGTTGCCGTGCATGATCGCGACGTGCTCCTTGCCGTCGCGGTTGTTCCAGAATCCGGCGACCTGGAACCGCCCGAAGCGGCTGGGCAACTCGGCGATGGCGACGATCTTGACGCAGATCTTCTTCTCCCCGAAGCCGGGGCACTCGTGATCGGCCTCGGTCCTCAGGATCTCATCGATCTCGGCAGCGGACAGTGACACGGACAGCTCCTTTCCTCGTTCAGGGTCGTCGCGGCAGCATTTCCACCAAGCGCGTCGCCAGAGCGATGCCCGACAGGTAGGCACCTTCGAGCCCGCCGGCCGCATGCAGCCCGTCGCCGGCGATGCCCAGCACCCCACCGCCGTCGAGCTCTACCGCGAGCGGGGCTGTCAGCTCCCAACCGGCATCCACCCGCCCATCCCTCCAGACGTGCGCGACCGCGAGCTCGGGCCGCGCGATCCAGTCCTCATGAATCGCGGCCGCCTCGGCAACCAACGTGCTCGTCCACGACTCCGCGGGATCCTCCATCTGCGCCCGCGAGGTGCTTGGCGAGTCGGCTCACACCCTCGGTGAAGGCGAGGCGCCGGTCGTTTCCCTCGAACGCCTCGGGCCGGCACCACACGCCGCCGCCTTCCCGCGCGCGCGGCCAGTCGGGGATCGCCGTGGCATCGCCGACCCCGTCCAGTTCTGCGAGAGACCGCCTGCCGCGGCCGTGAAGGTAGGTGGGGCCGTGTTCCACGGGCTGGCCATCGACCCGGCGCATGGCGCAACGACCGCCCACGCCACACCCGCGCTCGAGCACCACGGGAGCACGGCCCAGTGTCTGGAGCTCCCGGGCCAGCGCCGGCCCCGAAACGCCGGCACCGATCACGATCGCGTCGTGGATCACGACCCCATCATGCCCGCTCGAGGGACACGAATCCAGCAGGGTTACCGCGGGTTGACTGACGCGCCGAGGCAGGTGACACTGTGGCTTGGTCGGGATGCTGCGCGTCGTTCCGTGCGGAGTCCCCACCGGTGAAATGCCGGCATCCAGGCACGATGGCCGCCGGGCGACCGCGATCCTGGCCTTCGGGACGCGCCGAGCCTTCGCGGAGAACCCAACCCCCGCCGACAGGAGTTGTCGGACATGACGCAGGTTCAACAGAAATTCTCGATTCTCTGGTTCACCCTCCAGGCCCTCGGCCAGTATGCCCTGCTGCTGGTGGCCTTCAGGCTGCTCCTCCCGGGGATCTGGGCCCGGCAGTTCGCGGCGGGCGCCTTGACGCTCGTGCTGGTCTTTCTGGGAGCGCACCTGTTCCTCTGCTTCTTCGAGTGGTGGTTCCACCGCTACGTCCTCCACTCGGTGACCAGCCGCTGGCTCGATTATTTCGCTCGGGGACATCGCCATCATCATGGCCTGACGCCGATCCGCCTGCAGCCGGTCGCGGCGGGATCCGATCGCTACGTGCTCAATCGCTATCCGATCACGGAGGAAACCCAGCACGAGGACTCGGCGTTCCCGCCCTACGCCATCGTGGCCTTCTGGGCGGTGTTCACGCCGCTGCTGATCGGGGTGCAACTGCTGCTTCCGCGCCTGCCGATCATGATGGGCGGTTACGCGGCCATCACCTGGTCGATGTGCCTGTACGAGATCCTGCACGCGATCGAGCATCGACCCTACGAGTGGTGGAAGCGGGCGACGGAGCACCCGCGCTTCGGCGCCCTGTGGCGCAAGCTGTACGGCTTCCACCACATGCACCACGCCAACATCTCCTGCAACGAGGCGATCTCGGGTTTCTTCGCGCTGCCGATTGCCGACTGGGCGTTCGGCACCTATCACCAGCCCAAGGAACTGCTGCTCGATGGACGCCTGGCGACGGCCAAGGACTTCGCGGTCCGGCCCCCGCCCGCTCTCGTCCGCTGGCTGGACGGCTGGGCCAAGAAGCGCGAGTCCCAGATCCGTCGCCGCACGGGCTAGGCTCCGTTTGAAAACGTCCGTGGGTTGCGTTGCGCGGTCGGCTCCTCGCTCCGACGTGGCCCAAGGGCCACGACTGCGCTCGTCGCGCGACCGCGACGCCTTGCCCACGGACGTCTTCAAACGGAGCCTAGCCTGGACTATTCATGAACCGCCGGCCGAGGCCGCGAGATGCGCGCCCGGCCGCGCGCCCACGTGGTGCTCAGGTCGAGTCCGATGGACGGCCGGAATACCGGCAGCAAGCTGCGCAACGAATCGAATGTACCCCGCAGTCCATCCCGAAGTAGGAGGTGTCCCGTGGCCAAGAAGATCCTGATGCTGGTCGGCGACTTTGCGGAAGATTACGAGGTGATGGTGCCGTTCCAGGCGCTGCTCGCCGTCGGGCACGAAGTGCACGCGGTGTGCCCGGGAAAGCGGAAGGGCGAGAAGATCCGCACCGCGATCCACGACTTCGAGGGGGACCAGACCTATAGCGAGAAGCGCGGGCACGACTTCGCCCTGAACGCGACCTTCGACGAAGCGAAGCCCGAGTCCTACGACGCGCTGGTGATCTCCGGCGGGCGCGCGCCCGAGTATCTGCGGCTCAACGATCGGGTGCTCCAGATCGTGCGCCACTTCTTCGACGCCAACAAGCCGGTCGCGGCGGTGTGTCACGGGGCGCAGATCCTGACGGCGGCCGGCGTCGTGAAGGGGCGCACGGTGTCGGCCTACCCCGCGGTCGGCCCCGAGGTGAAGCTCGCGGGCGGCAAGTTCGCCGAGATCGCGATCGACCAGGCGGTGGTGGACGGCAACCTGGTCACGGCACCGGCGTGGCCCGCACACCCGCAGTGGATCGCCAAGTTCCTGGAGGTGCTGGGCACCCGGATCGTCCACGAGCAGACGACGGCCGCGTCCCGCTGATGTGGGCGGGGCGTCGCCCCGCCGGTCCGCCTCCCGGCGCCGAGGTGCCGGGGACCGAGACCGAGACGCCGCCGAACGGAGCCTAGGCGAGCTTCTCGATCTGCTCGATCAGCAGCAGCAGTTCCTCCCCGCAGCTCTCGCCGTCGAACGTGATCTGGTGCTGGCGACCGGCGTCATCCACCTCGAGCCGGTATTGGATCACGTCCGGGAGGCCCGACAGGCGCCGCGGCGGCAGGGCGAAGAATCCCGAGCGCTCCAGCAGTTCGCTCAATCGCCGGCACTCCCCGATCGAGATCCGATCGGAGTCAACGATGACTTCGCGCCGCAGCCCCGCGAACCCCCCGCTTTGAACCAGGGTGATCCGCATACTCGCCGCCCCCCTTCCTGCGCGCCGTGCGAGGCGCGGCCTGGATCCCCACGGCGCCCCACGCCCGGCGCACGATCTCCGCGCCGGCCGTCCCGAACTGCGCTCCGGCGACCTCGGTCGTGACGCGCGCGGCGTCCTCGAAGTCCGACGCGGTGCCGAGCAGGTCGGTCAGCGCCCGGTACCACACCATTCCGGCCTTCGACCACGCGTAGCCCTCGAATCCCATCGCCGCCAGGTAGAAGGCCCGATTCGGGATGCCGGAGTTGATGTGCACGCCGCCGTTGTCGTCCTCGGTCTCCACGTAGTCGTCCATGTGGGCCGGCTGCGGGTCGCGACCGATCTTGGGATCGTCGTAGGCGGTGCCCGGGGCCTTCATCGAGCGCAGGGCGACCCCCCGGATGCCGCGGGCGAACAGCCCCGCCCCGATCAGCCAATCGGCTTTGTCGGTCCGCTGCCCGAGCACGAACTGCTTGACCAGCGAGCCGAAGACATCCGAGAAATGCTCGTTCAGCGCTCCCGGCTGGCCCTGGTACTCGAGCCCGGCCTCGTATTGGGTGACGCCGTGCGTCAGTTCGTGGCCGATCACGTCCACGCTCCGGGTGAAGCGCTGGAAGATCTTGCCGTCACCGTCACCGAAGACCATCTGGCGCCCGTTCCAGAAGGCGTTGTTGTACTGTCGACGGTAGTGGACCGTGGCCAGCAGCGACATCCCGCGCCCATCGATGGAATCCCGCTCGTAGACGGTCGAGTAGAGATCGTAGGTGGAGCCGAGACCGTCGTAGGCCTCGTTGACGCTCGCGTCGGCGGTCGGGGGCTCGCCTTCACGGCGCACGACCGCGCCCGGCAGAGTCGCGCCGCCCCGGGCGTCGCAGATCGAGCGCTGCTTGCCCGCAGTCGAAGTCGCCAGGAGCGGGGCGATCCCGCCGATGGCGCTGCGCTCTCCGCGCAGGCGCTCCGAGAGGGCGATCGCCCTGAGGGCGTTTTCCGCGAGGGCCCTGAGCTTTGGATCCCGCAACTGTGCCAAGTGCTGCAGGATGTGCGGTGGAACGATGCACAGGAGCGGATGGCGCTGGTGATCCCGATCACGGCACATGACGCACCTCATCGGCCTCGAGTGATCCCGATCGATCGACGTCTCCGCGATCGCCCCGCCGTCCCGCGGCCGGCGTGGAGACGTCCCGGCGTGCGGGCCCCGACGCGAGATCATCGCAGCCGGCGGGCGTGCCGCGCACGCTTCGCGCCGCCGGCGTCAACGGACGCGCGTCGGGGAACGTAGCATCTCCGCGAGGAACAGGAGAATGGCGATTGCGTCGGTGTCGCCACGCGCCTACTCGCCTGCGGCGCCGGCCGCCGCGGCCGCAAAGCGGCGCACGATCGCCCCGGCCGGCTCGATCGCGTCGATCCCGCCGACGCTCTTGCCCGCTTGCCAATACCGGCTGCGATGCTCGTCGAGCAGGTCGCGCTTGAGCCGCCCCATCGAGCGCAGCGCGTAGATCGTGCGCATCAGATCGCGCGTGCGCCGGGTGCGCAGCAACCAGCGCTCGAGCGCGCCGGCGCGCAATCCGACGCGGCGGACGTAGGGCGTGTCGAGCACCGCCACCGGGATCCCGGTGAGTCGCTCGCTCAGCACCACGTCCTCGTCGCGCGCGTGGATCAGCGCCCGCTTGTAGGCCGCGCTCGCGCGGCACTCGGTCGTGGCGATGAAGCGCGTGCCGAGCTGGGCCCCGGCGTAGCCCATGCGCAGGGCCGCGGCGAATTCGGCCGCAGTGCCAATCCCCCCGGCGCACACCACCGGGAGCCCGAAGGGCGCCACTTCGTCGAGCAGCTCGGGCGCGGCGCGCGGGCCGGCGTGGCCCCCCGCGCGGTCGTTGACGCCGATCAGCCCGTCCACGCCGGCCGCCGCACCCTTCTCCGCCCAGCGCCGCTCGGTGACGTCGTGGTAGACCACGCCCCGCGCGGCGTGCACCCGCTCCGCCACCCAGCGCGGGTTGCCGAGCGAGGTGATGAAGAACCGCACGCCCTCGTCGAGCGCCACCTCCACCCAGCGCGTCATCTGCTCGTGATAGCGCCGCGACGATTTCTCGATCAGGGCGTTCATGCCGATCGGCTTCGCGGTCAGCTCGCGGATGCGCCGCAGCCCGGCGCGGAACTCGTGACCGTGCACGTAGGTGAGCGACAGCGGCTGCACGATACCGATGCCGCCGGCCTCGGACACCGCGGCGACCAGCTCGGGGTTGCTGCACGGATACATCGCCCCGCAGATCAGCGGCACCTCGATGCCGGCGTGCCGGGTGAGCGCGGTGTCGAAGCGCCGTGGGACGGCGGGGTCGCTCACCGCGGCCTGCGGGTGTAGATCATCTTGAACTGGAGCCGGATCAGGAGCTGGCAGCTCTCGCACTGGTCCCCGATGTGGTCGGGCCGGATCGGGTCGGCCACCACCTCGAAGCCCAGCTCCCGGTAGAGGGCGATCATCTCCTCGGCGCGCGCGCCGTCGGCGACGAAGCGCCGCTCCCAGCCCTCGGCGACGCGCGCGGGGTCGGCCTCGATCTGGGCGTCCGAGAGCACGCGCTGGGCCTCGCCGGCGACGATGAAGCCGAGCGGCCCGGCGTCCTCGTCTCGCCCGCGTGGGGATTTCTCCTGCTCGCCGTCAGTCACGGGGTCACCCGCGGGCCGCGCTGCGGCGCGCCGCGGGGGGTCACGCCGGCGCCCGAGCGCGGCGCTTGATGTCCACGCCTTCGGCCTCGAGCTTTCGCAGCCGGCGCTGCCCGAGGAACGCGGCGCCGTAGGCGGGGATGAACTGCACCAGGGCGCCCTCCGGCACGTTGACCTGGGCATTCAGCTCGCGGCGCACGACCTCGACCATGGTCGAGAAGCGCAGGATTCCTCCGATCAGAGTGAATTCGGGCTCCATCCGCACGCGCTTCATCAACTGCACCGAGCGCCCGACCAGCGAGACGATGGCCCCGTGCATGATGTCGGCGGGCGCCGCACCCTGCGAGAGGTGGTTGATCACCTCGGACTCGGCGAACACGGCGCAGACGCCGGAGATCGACATCGCCTCCTTCGAGGTGGCCACCAGCGGGCCGATCTCCTCGGTCGAGAAGCCCATGTAGCGCGCGGTCTTTTCGAGAAACGCGCCGGTCCCGGCCGCGCACTTGTCGTTGAGGCGGAAGGACTTCACACGGGCGCCGTCGGTCAGCCCGCTGGCCTTCATGGTCTGCCCGCCCACGTCGAGGATGGTGCGGGTCCCGGGGAAGAAGGAGGTGGCGCCCCGCGCGGCCGCGGTGAGATCGGTCACTTGGACGTCCACGAACTGGGCCTGGTGACGGCCGAAGCCGGTGGCCACGACGTAGTCCACGTCGGAGGGCTCGAGGCCGGCGGCCGCGATCGCCTGGAGGTGCGCCTGCTCCGCCACCTCCGGGAGCTGGAAGCCGGTCGGCAGCATGGCCCGACCGACGATCTCGTCGTCCTGGTTCAGGATGATGGCCTTGGTGTAGGTCGAGCCGATGTCGATCCCCGAGGTGTATCGCATCACGCACCCTGCCTGGGATGGGCCGGAACCCGGCCGGCGAGAATGTGGTCGAGCGCGAACAGCGCGGCACCCACCGCGCCCATGTAGTGGGACTCCTCGCTGACGTTGACCTGCAGTCCGAGCTTGGCGTTCAGGGTTTCGATCATCGCGACGTTGCGCGCCACGCCGCCGGTGAAGGTCACCTGCTCCTCGACCCCGACCCGCCGCAGCAGGCCCGCCGAGCGCATCGCGATCGACTGGTGGACGCCCAGCAGGATGTCCTCGATCTTCTTGCCCCTGCCGAGCCACGAGAGCACCTCGGATTCGGCGAACACGGTGCAGGTGGTGCTGATCTTCACCGGCCGCTCGCCGCGCAGCGCGGTGGGGCCGAGCTGGTCCAGCGGGATGTTGAGCGCCGAGGAGGCTGCCCCCAGGAACCGCCCGGTGCCGGCCGCGCACTTGTCGTTCATGCAGAAGTCGATGATCTCGCCGTTCGGCGCGACCCGGATCGCCTTGGTATCCTGGCCGCCCATGTCCACCACCGTGCGGGTCCCGGGGAACATCTGCACCGCGCCGCGTCCGTGGCAGCTGATCTCGGTCACCTGGGTGTTGCCGAACGTGACCTTGTAGCGGCCGTAGCCGGTGCCGACGACGTACTCCACCTCTTCCTCGCGCACGTCGCCCGCGGCGAGCGCCTGCTGGAACGCGCCCTCGGCGGCTCGCGTGACATTGGCGCCCGTGTCGGTCAGGGCGCGGCTGACGATGCGCCGCGCCTCGTCGACGACCACGGCCTTGGTCTGGGTGGACCCGACGTCCACGCCCGCTGCGTATGCCATGAGTGACCGTCCTTTGTCGGATCAGCTTTCGGCGATGATGGAATGGCTCCGGCGTGTCGCGAGCCCCTCGAAGAAGGCGTCGATCCGGTTCTTGAGCTGCGCTTCCGACACCACGCGGCGGTCCATCATGTCCGATTCGATGAACAGGCTCGGGATGTCCCCCGCCTTCATCAGCGCGCGCCGGCTGTCGGCGAGCCCCGTGGACACCGTGCGGCAGCTCTTGATCGGGTGATAGATGACGCCGTCGGCGGCGTAGTCCCGGTACATGTCGAGCAACGGCTGGGTCTGGAAGAACATGCTGTCCATCGCGTCGCGCACGCTGACCAGCAGCCCTTCGGCCAGGCCCTCCAGCGGATCGTCCAGGCGGCACTGGAAGCCGGTGTTCGATCCGCCCGAGGCGAACCACAGGTAGGTCGAGTTGACGAACGTCCCGCCCAACTCGGTGAACATCTCGGTGAAGCGGCGGAAGATCGGGTAGCAGGGCACCCCGACGAACAGCAGCCGGTAGCGCTCGTCGGTGAGCGTGCCGATGCCCTGGTCGCTCTTGTACGCCATCTCCTCGACCAGCTCGGCGAAGTACTTGGCACCCGCAGCACTCCCCCGCTGCGCGTTGGCGACGCCGAGGAAGATGGTCCCGTCCGAGAGCGCGTTGAAGGGTGCGGGGCGGCTGCGGTTGAGGTCGAGCACCCGCTTCCAGTCGCGGTTCATGGAATTGGCGTGCGCGATGTGCTCGCGCAGGCGGTCGATGTCGAAACGCACGCCGCTGATGCGCTCGAGATGCGGGATCAGCTCCCGGATCTGCGCCGCCACGTAGCGGCGGTCGTTCTCGAAGTCGGCATCGCCGGGCGCGGCGTGCGCGCCGGCGGCGCGGCTGCCCGGCACGTCGAGCGTGAACGTGGGGATGTCGTACATCCGCTCCCAGATCTCGCCCCACTTGATGTAGGTGTTGCAGGCGTTGGTGAAGACCGCGAGCGCGGGCTTGGGGATCCGTCCCATCGGCAGCGCCCCGGACCGCATCTGGGTGGCGACGTCGGCCTTGACGTAACCGCAGATGTCGGGCGAGTAGCCGAAGTCCTCCGCCTCGTTCAGGTACTCGTGCGCGACGCGGCGCACCGCCGTCTGCAGCGAGTTGATCTCGGGGAACACCAGCGGGAAGTCGAAGGTGCGGAGCAGCTCGCCGAGGCTGCCCATCACGAACACGTACGCGCCGCCCCGGCCGGCCTCGGCCGCGCGCGTCAACTCGTCGAACCACTCGCGGAACAGCCGCGCGCCCTCCTTGTTGCCCCTCCCGACGACCGCGGCGTCGGCACGCGTCTCAGCGGACATGGGTGGCCTTCCGATCAGTCGAACATCAGGTTTTCGACGAACGTCTCGAGCTGGATTCCCAGGTGATCGTAGCTGGTCATGTTCTCTTCGAACTCGCTGACGAAGTAGGGAATGTTCGCCCGGTCGAGCGCGTGGGTGTAGGCCACCTGCTCCTCGAGTCCGGGCTCGCACATCTTCGCCGCGGTCACGATCGCGGCGCGGGCCCTCGAGCGCTCGATGCGCTCGAGCAGCATCTTCTCCTTGGGCTTGCGCAGGTCGTGTTGCACCGGGCTGTACGTCGAGCGCTCGAGGTAGGCCTGGGCGAGGCGGGCGAGCGGGTCGCCGTCGAGCAGCACGTCCTCGAGGATCCAGCGCAGGCCGATCATGAAGTCGTCGTCCACCACGTAGCACGAGTGGCCGATGGTGCGGATCAGGTCCAGCGGCGGCTGCTCGCAGAACCCGCCCTCGAACACGATCCGGATGCGGTCCTGCGCCCGGGCCGGGCTCTGGGCGATGAGCGGCAACGCGGCGCGCAGCAGCTCGTTGTGCTCCTCGCGCGGGATCAGGGCTCCTACGGCCATCAGCGCGTAGGCGTCCTCGGCGGGAATCTGCCAGGGCGCTTCGCGCTTGATGTCGTAGAGCTTCCGGATCAGCGCGCGGTTCTGGTTGTAGACGTCCAGCGAGCGGCGCAGGTCGGCGGGCGTCACGGCGCGACCGGCGACGCCCTCGATGCGCCGCTGCAGCCGTTCGTACTCGCCGCGCAGGTACTCGGGCGCGTGCGTGGAGTTGGCGTTCTGCGGCAGGTAGAGGATCTCGCACGGGAACTCGAAGTTGCGGCCCCACACGCCCGCCATGTTCCGCGCGGCGTCGCAGATCGGGTGGGTCACGAACATGTCCACCCGGGTGCTTCCGTTCAAGACCACCTCGAGCGTGGTCTTGACGATCGAGCACAGATAGGACCCGAAGCGCGAATCCGCCTGGGTCGGCTCGATCGGCGCGCCGCGCAGCTTGAAGGGCAGCAGTCCCGCCGCGTGCGCGATCTCCTCGGGGAAATACACCTGGAAGTGCCCGAGCACCTTGCCGCCGGCCTCGCGCCAGCGGCTCACGGTCGGGAAGCTCGGGTCCTCTACCAGCTCGCGGCAGCGATAGAGGATCTCGTCGATCGGCTTGCCTTCCCACTCGGGAAACGTCCTGGCCTGGGTCATTGGTGCTTCCATACGGGCTTGCGTTTCTCGAGGAAGGCCTCGAGCCCTTCGAGCGCGTCCTCGGTCCGCATCAACTCGTCCACGTAGATGGCCTCGGCCGCGGCGAGTGCGTCCGCGGAACCGCCGGCCGTGCCGTGGCGCAGCGCGCGCTTGGTCAGCCGCAACGCGGCCCCGCTGTGGCGCGCCATGCGCTGCGCCAGCGCCATGGCTTCGGCCTCGATCCGATCGTCGGGCACGACCCGGTGGACCAGGCCGGCCTCGAGCGCCCGCCGCGTGTCGATCGGATCGCCCGTCAGCACCAGCTCGGCGGCGAGCCCCGGCGCGCACAGCCCGGGCAGCAGCGCGCAGGCCGCGGGTGGCAGCACTCCGATCATGATCTCCGGCTGCCCGAACGAGGCCCCTTCTCCGGCCACGATCATGTCCGCCGCCTGCGCCACCTCGAACCCGCCGCCCAGGCACCGGCCCCCCACCGCCGCCACCACCGGGGCCGGGTACTCGGCGATCATCCGCACCGTCGCGATGAATGCCGGGATCAGGTCGCGGAACTTCGGCGGCAGGTGCTCGCCGACGTCGGCGCCGGCCGAGAAGTGCTTGCCTGCGGCGGCCAGCACCAGCACGCGCACGCCGCGGTCGGCCGCCAGGCGCTCGAGCGCCCCGCGCATCTCGGCCAGCATCGCCTGGGTGAGGATGTTGAGCGGCGGATGGGCGAGGGTCAGCGTGCCGATGCCGTCCTCGACCCTGGTCTTGATGGTCATACCTGCTCCCTTCTCCGCGCCCCGGCGGCGGCGGGCGGCGCCTGGCGCTCGCCGACTGTGGCGGCGCCCGCCTTCGACCACGTCGTGCCGGGGCGCTCGAGGCTGTAGAAGACCCGGATCTCCTCGACGTCCTCCTCGATGCGGGGCACCAACTGCAGCGTCATGCCGATCGCGATCTCCCCCGACGGGATCGTGCCGCCGAGCCAGGCGAGCGCGCGACCGCCCTCCTCGAGATCCACGACGCCGACGGTGTAGGGCGCGTAGCGCTCGAAGCCGGTGGGCGCGGCGGCGATCGTGGTGAACGTGTGGAGCGTGCCGCGACCGCTGATCTCCATCCATTCGAACTCGCGCGCCATGCACGCCGCGCAGTCGGCGCGCGGCGGAAACGACCGCGCTCCGCAGGCGCTACAGCGCGAGGCCATGATGCGGCCGTCCTTGAGGTGGGCCGCGAACTCCGCGACCCGGGTGTAGGGCGTGAAGTTGACCATGCCGAACCACTTGAACATCGCTCAGTCCCTCGCCAGCACCTGGACGAAGCAGTACTGCCCGATCCCGCCCACGTTGTGGGTCAGCCCGACGTCGGCGCCCGGGACCTGGCGCTCTCCGGCGTCGCCGCGCAGCTGCTTGGCGATCTCGTAGGTCATCGAGACGCCGGTCGCCCCGATCGGGTGCCCCTTGGCCTTGAGGCCGCCGTCCACGTTCACCGGCAGCCGCCCGCCGATGTAGCTCTCGCGCTCGGCGATGAAGCGGCCGCCCTCGCCCTTGGCGCAGAACCCCAGGTCCTCGTAGGCCATGATCTCGGCGATCGTGAAGCAGTCGTGCACGTCGGCCACCTTGATGTCCCGGGGGCCCACGCCCGCCATCGCGTAGGCCTCGGCCGCCGCGCGCTCCGCGCTGGGCAGACCCGTCAGATGCGGGCGCCTGAGCACCGACATGCTGTCCGATCCGCAACCCATCCCGGCGAGCCACACCGGCCTCGTGGACATCTCACGGGCGCGCGACTCGCTCGCCAGGATCACGCACGCGGCGCCGTCCGCGTTGGCGCAGCAGTCGTAGACGTGGAACGGGCTCGCCACCGGGTCCGACGCCGCGGCCTTCTCGGCGGTGATTTCCTTGCGGAACATCGCCAGGGGGTTGAGGGCGCCGTAGTGGTGGTTCTTGACCGCCACCCCGTTCAGGTGCTCCGGGCGGGTCCCGAACTCGTGCATGTGCCGCCGCGCGAACATCGCGTAGTAGGCGGGAAACGTCGTGCCGAAGCAGGATTCCCACTGCACCTCGCCGACCCGCCCCATGAGCGCCAGGACCTCGGCGGTCTCGAGCTCGGTCATCTTCTGGCAGCCGATGACGGCGACGACGTCGTGCACGCCCGCGCGGATGGCGAGCCACGCGGTGCGAATCGCGGCGCTGCCCGAGGCGCAGGCGACCTCGACCAGCCACGTCGGCTTGGGACACAGCCCGAGATACTCCTGCACCACGCCGGCGAGCGAGCGCTGCTTGTGATACTCGGGGACCGCGGCGATCACCGAGGCGTCCACCGCGTCGCGCTCGAGACCCGCATCGTGAAGCGCCTCGGCGAACGCATCGAACGCCAGCTCCTGGACGGTCGCATCGCTGCGCCGCCCGAACGCCGTATGACCGATGCCGACGATGCCGACCCGCGACATCCGCTCCCCCTTCGCCCGCCTAGATGTACTGGCCACCGTCCACCTGGATCACCTCGCCCGTGATGTGCCGGGCCCGGTCGGAGCACAGGAACACCACGACGTCGGCGCAGTCCTCGGGGGTCGCGAGGCGGCCCACGGCCGTCTCGTCCACCGCCTTCTCCAGAACCTCGGGAGGCAGGGAACGCACCATCTCGGTTTGCACCATCCCGGGAGCGACGACGTTCACGTTGACGTTGAACTTGCCCAGCTCGCGCGCCAGCGTCTTGCTCATCGAGACCACGCCGCCCTTGGACGCGGCGTAGTTCGCCTGGCCGAACTTGCCGCGCAGGCCGTTGATCGAAGCGATGTTGACGATCTTGCCGCCCTTCTGCTCCATGAACCGCCGCGCGGCCGCGCGGTTGTAGTTGAAGTAGCCCTTGAGATTGACGTCGATCACGGTGTCCCACTGCTCCTCGCTCATCTTCCACACCACCGCGTCCGAGGTGATGCCGGCGTTGCACACCAGGATGTCGAGCCGTCCCAGCTCGGCGACCACCGTCTCGACCGCGCGCTCGGCGCCGGCGTGATCGCGCACGTCGGCCTGGATCGCGCGGGCCTTGCGGCCGAGAGCCACGATCGCCGCGACCGGCGCCGCGGCGCCCACCTCGCGGTCCACGATCGCCACGTCGCAGCCCTCGCGCGCGAGCGCCACCGCGATCGCCGCGCCGATGCCCGCGGCTCCGCCGGTGACGATCGCCACCCGGCCCTCGAGCCCGAGGTTCAACGCCCCGCCTGCGCCGTCTGGTACTGCGGCGAGATCGCGCGCAGCAGCTCCTCGTCCCAGGGATGCCCCTGGGCCAGCATCTGCCGCAGCTTGATGAAGTCCACCTCGCGCCGGTCCTTGGGGCCCTCGTTGAACGCGCGGAAGCCCGCGCGGCCCTCGGTCATCATGTTCAGCGCGAGCCACTCGCGATTGGTGACGCTGGTGTTGTCCCAGTGCCACTGCTTGTGCTTGCGCAGGCTGGTGATCGTCTTCGACACGCAGTCCGGCATCAGCATGAGCAACCGGGTGCAGAGCTTCTCGACCCCCTCGTCGAGCTTGGACAGATCGGGGGCGGCCTTGACCAGGATCTCCTTCGCCGCCTGCCGCTCC
>Ga0154739_1034_pt1 | contig 34726 bp, 33 predicted proteins | sample Rifle2008BG16ft_FD_105747 | JGI IMG/M metagenome (GOLD analysis project Ga0154739, IMG submission 105747) | Candidatus Eisenbacteria bacterium RBG_16_71_46 | reverse complement strand
CGAGCGCGAGCCGCGGCGTGCCGCTCCGGTCGGCGCCGCCCCCTCGGCGACGATGGAGCAGGGCCCGGCCCTGACCCCCGAACAGCTCGCGTCGCAAGGGCGGCGCTGGACCGAGGACCTGTTGAAGGCGATGGGCTTCGATGCCCGCGTCACCGCCGTCGCCGAGGAAGATCGCGTGGACGTGACCGCCGAGGTCTCGGCCAACGAGGAACTTCTCACCGGGCGCAAGGGCGAAGTGCGCCAGGCGCTCCAGCACCTGCTCAACCGCATGCTCAATCGCGGTGAGGGCTCGCGCTACCACCTCCAGCTCGAAATCAACGAATTCTGGAAGCGGCGCGAGGAGGAGCTCCGCGGAATCGCGGCCTCGCTGGCGACCGAGGCGCTCGAAGGGCAGTCGGAGGCGCTGACCGAGTACCTCAACGCCCAGGAGCGGCGCATCATCCACGTCACGCTGAAGGAGGATCCCCGGGTGAAGACCTACGCGATCGGCAGCGGGCTGATCAAACGCGTGGCGGTCGCGCCGGCGGACTTCCCCGGCGGTCCGAGAGAGGACGACTAGCGGCCTGGCATCCGTTTCCCCGCGGCGCCGGGCTCTCACGGGTCCGGCGCCTTCGTTTACACGCGAGATCCACATGCATCCACTCGATGACGATATCGCCGCCATCGCCACCGCGCCCGGGGCGGCCGGGCTCGCCGTGGTGCGGGTGAGCGGCCGCGGCGCGATCGCGCTCGCCGACGCTGTGTTCCGCGGCCGGCGACCGCTGGGCGCGGCCGGGAGCCACACGCTGCATCACGGTCGGGCGGTGTGGCCGGAGACTCCCGGGGCGGCCGCGCCGATGCCGCGACCCGCGCCCGGAACGCCGCTCGACGAGGTGGTGGCGGCCGTGTTCCGCGCTCCGCGCTCGTACACCCGCCAAGACGTGGTGGAGTTCTCCTGCCACGGCGGCCGGCTGCCCGCGGATCGCGTGCTGTCGGCCTTGCTGGCCGCGGGCGCGCGCCTCGCGGCCCCCGGCGAGTTCACGCTGCGCGCCTTCCTCGGCGGCCGGCTCGACCTCGCGCAGGCCGAGGCGGTGGCCGATCTGATCCACGCCGAGACCGACGCCGCTCGCTCGCTCGCTTTGGCGCAGCTCGGCGGCGCGCTGTCGAGCCGGATCGAGGCGCTGGCCGAGCGCATCGCCGACGCCGCGGCCGAAGTCGAAGCGCGCGTGGACTTCGCGGAGGACGTGGGCGGTATCGAGGTGCCTGTATCGGTGACGGCCGCCATCGCCGGCGCGGACGCCGATCTCGCCGCGCTCCTCGAGGGGGCGGCCTACGCCCGTGCGGTGCGCGAGGGAGTGCGCGTCCCGCTGATCGGGCGGCCCAATGTCGGAAAGTCCTCGCTGTTCAACGCGCTGGTCGGCGAGGAGCGCGCGATCGTGACCCCCGAGCCGGGGACCACGCGCGATCGGGTGAGCGAGGCGGTCGAGATCGCCGGCGTGCGCGTGACGCTGTCGGACACGGCGGGGCTGCGCGAGGCGAGCGGGCCGATCGAGGCGATCGGGATCGCGCGGGCGCGCGAGGCCCTCGATCACGGGGTCGCGGTGTTGTGGGTGGTGGACCGCTCGGAGCCTCTCGCCGTCGAGGACCGCGCGATCGCGGCGCGCCTGGCGGGCAAGCCGGCGATCGTCGCGCTCAACAAGAGCGACCTCGGAGCCGCGATCGCGGCCGGCGAGATCGATGCGCTGTTCGACGGCGCGCCGCACCGGGTGGTGGCGGTCTCGGCCACCGGCGGCGCGGGGCTTCCCGCCCTGCGCGCGGCACTCGCGGAGCTGGTCGGCGCCGACGGGGCGCCGGGGCTCGCGGGGGCGGTGGGCAACCCGCGCCATGCGGACGCGCTCGGGCGCGCGCGGACGGCGCTCGCTCGCGCCCTGGCGGCGGCACGCGTGTCGGCGCCGGGCGAGATCGTGGCCCTCGAGCTGCGCGAGGCGCTGGGGGCGGTCGGCGAGGTGACGGGCCGCGCGGTGGGTGAGGACCTGCTGGAGCGCATCTTCAGCCGGTTCTGCGTCGGCAAATGACGGGTCGGCGCGCGCGGGTGGAGGCGGGATGGCGGAGCTGAGCCATGACGTGATCGTGGTGGGGGCGGGCCACGCCGGGTGCGAGGCGGCGGCGGCCTGCGCCAAGCTCGGCCTGGACACGGTGCTGCTCACCGTCAAGCTCGACGACACCGCGAAGATGTCCTGCAACCCGGCGATCGGCGGCATCGCCAAGGGGCACATGGTGCGCGAGATCGACGCGCTCGGCGGGGTCATGGCGCGCGTCACCGACCGAGCCGGTATTCAGTTCCGCATGCTCAACCGCGGCCGCGGCCCCGCGGTGTGGTCGCCCCGCGCCCAGTGCGACAAGGCGCTCTATTCGGTCGAGATGGCGCGCGAGCTGGACCACCTGCCCGGGCTCGTGCGGGTCGCGGGGATCGCGAATCACGTCCGGCTCGAGCGCGGGCGCCTGGCGGGGATCGAGTTGGCGGACGGCGGGCTGCTCAGGGCGCGCGCGGCGGTGATCACGCCGGGCACCTTCCTGAACGGGCTGATCCACATCGGCCCGCGCAAGCTCGAAGGTGGCCGCATCGGCGAGCACGCCGCGCGCGCCCTGAGCGAGTGCCTGGCCGAACTCGGGCTCGAGCGCGGGCGGCTCAAGACCGGCACCCCTCCGCGCCTCCACCGCGACAGCATCGACTGGGGGATCCTGGTGCCGCAGTCCGGCGACGAGCCACCGGCGCCGTTGTCGCACTGGACCGAGCGCCTCGATCTGGTCCAGGTGGCCTGCCACCTCACCGCGACCAACGAGCGGACGCACGCGGTCATCCGCCATAACCTTCACCGTTCCCCGCTCTACTCGGGGGAGATCCGGGGCACCGGCCCGCGCTACTGCCCGTCGCTCGAGGACAAGGTGGTGAAGTTCCCCGAGCGTGCCGCGCACCACGTGTTCCTGGAGCCCGAGGGTCGCGGCGCGATCGAGACCTACGTCAACGGCGTCTCCTCCAGCATGCCCGAGGAGGTGCAGTTGGCCTTCGTGCGCACCATCCGCGGGCTCGAGCAGGCGGAGATGCTGCGGCCGGGCTACGCGGTGGAATACGACTTCGTGCTCCCGCACCAACTGACTCCCACGCTGGAAGTGAAGACGGTGCCGGGCCTGTTCCTCGCCGGGCAGATCTGCGGCACCTCGGGCTACGAAGAGGCCGCGGCCCAGGGCCTGATGGCGGGCATCAATGCCGCGCTCCAGGTGCAGGGCCGCGACCCGCTCGTCCTGCGCCGCGACCAGGCGTACGTCGGGGTCCTGGTGGACGATCTCGTGACGCGCGAACACCGCGAGCCCTACCGCATGTTCACCTCCGCCGCGGAGCACCGCCTGCTGCTGCGCGCGGACAATGCCGACGAGCGACTGAGCGAGATCGGCTGGCGGCTGGGGCTGCTCACGCCGGAGCGGCGCGATCGCGTGCGCGCCAAGTACGCGGCGATCGCCGCCGAGGCGCGCCGCCTCACGCGGGTTACCGTCACCCTGCCCGGAGTCGCCGGCGTGCGGGCGCTGCGCGCGAGCGATTATCTGGCGCGGCCCGGCACCGCCTACCGCGCCCTGGCCGCGCTCGGGGTGGACACGCCGCTCTGCCCCGAGTGGGGCGAGTGCCTCGAAGTGCGGACCCGCTACGACGGCTACATCCGGCGCCAGCAGATCGCGGCGGACCGCGCCGCCACGCTCGAAACGCTGCGCCTGCCGGAGCGGATGTGGGACGATGTTCTGACCGGGCTTTCGCGCGAAGCGACGGAGAAGTTGCGCCGCTGGCGCCCGGCCACCGTGGGGCAAGCCGCGCGAATCGCCGGCGTCTCGCCCGCGGACGTCGCGGTGCTCCTGGTGCACGCGCGGCGCTCGGTGCCGGAACGACCCATGCGCGCGCCCACGGCGCCGGCGGTCGAGAACTGAACGGTGCGGCGGGCACAGGACGCCGAGGGGGTGAGTCGCGCATCTCGCGGTTTCGGCGCGGTCTCTGCTGGCGGTTGATGAACCGACCGGGCTAGAGTGGCGCGCATGAAGCGAACACCAAGCACTCGGGGAGCCCGCGGGCGCACTCGCGGAGAAGCCGGCGAGCGTCCTCGCGGCGGAGCCGGCGAGCGCACTCGTGGTGGAGCCGGCGAGCGCACTCGCGGGGGAGCGGGCGAGCGCACTCGCGGCGGAGCCGGGCGACGCCTCCGCCAGCGCTCGGATCATCCGGCGAGCGCGCGCCCGGCGGAGTCTGTGCTTCGAAGCCAACCCTGGGACCTGCTCCTTCCGCACCTACCACCCGAGGGTGCGAGCGGGCAGGCCGCGCTTGCGAAAACGCGCCGCTTCGCTGAGCTGCTAATATCGTGGAATCATAATGTTTCCAACATAATATCGAGAAATGACGAACCCAGGCTCGTGGTTCGCCACCTGCTTGAATCGGTGGAGCCCGCACACTGGCTCAAGGAATGCGGTGCGACCCGCTGGTTGGACTTCGGATCCGGCGCCGGGCTGCCCGCGATCCCGCTCGCGATCGCCGGGGTCGGAGATCACTGGACCCTGGTTGAATCCCGTCGCAGGAAGACACTCTTCGCGCGGAAGGCGGTCGAGGAACTGGGGCTCAAGGGAGTGATCGTCGTATGCGCCCGCCTCGAGCGGCTTCGCGAGGAGGCGGCTCTGGGGCCGCTCGAGTTCGATGGCTTCACCTCGCGGGCCACTCTCCCGCTCGGTCCGACCCTGGCCTTGGCGTCTTCCTACGTCGTACCCGGAGGCACCGCATTCTTGTGGAAGGGAAGTCGGAGGGAAGAGGAGATGGCTGCGGATCCACGATGGAAAGAGCATTGGGAGCCCGATGGACTGCTCGGGCTCCACGGCGGACAGACATTTGTCGCCAGATTCAGGAGAAAACAGTCGGGTTAGGAGGTTTCGCAACGCCAGGTTTCACGTGGAACAAATCCACTTGTTCCGGCTGACGCCCGCTTGCTATCTTGCACCTCCAGCGCCGGAGTCTCCGGCGAACCACTGCTTCAAGGTGGGCATGAGGTCCGCCCCCGCATCGCAAGGGAATGGGAAGAGTCATCACGATCGCCAGCCAGAAGGGTGGCGTCGGCAAGACCACCACTGCCATCAGTCTCGGCTCCTGCATTGCGCAGGAGAGCCGCCGGGTTCTCGTCATCGACATCGACCCGCAAGGCAACGCATCGAGCGGGCTCGGCATCAACGGCAACGATCAGCAGGTCACGATCTACGAGACCCTGATCGGCCACGCTGAGCTCAGGCAGGCGATCGTGCCGACCGCCCTCGCCAATCTCGATCTGGTGCCATCCGGCCAGCGGCTCTCGGGTGCGGAAGTCGAGTTGGTGGGCATGATGGCGCGCGAAACCCGCCTCAAATCCTGCCTGTCCTCCCTGCGCGAGGAGTACGACTTCGTGCTGATCGACAGCCCCCCGTCGCTGGGGCTGCTCACCGTGAATGCGCTGACGGCGTCGGATTCCGTGCTGATCCCGCTGCAGTGCGAGTATCTCGCCCTCGAGGGCCTCACACAGCTGATCGGCGCGATCCGGCTGATTCAGGATCATCTCAATCCAGCCCTGCGGATCGAAGGGGTGTTGCTGACCATGTTCGACGCCCGACTCAATCTGTCCCAGCAGGTGGCCGACGAGGCGCGTAAGTTCTTTTCGGACCGCGTGTACAAGACGATGATCCCTCGCAACGTGCGGCTCAGCGAGGCCCCGTCGTTCGGTAAGCCCATCGTCCTGTACGATCCTCACAGCACCGGAGCCGAGAGCTACCGGGAACTCGCACGGGAGGTTCTGGACCATGCATAGGAAAGCGCTGGGCCGCGGACTCGAGGCCCTCATCGGTGGCACCTCGAGCTCCACGACGATGGACAGGCAGCCCGCTGGGCCCCGCGAGCTGCCCGTCGAGGAGATCGGGGCGAACCCCTTCCAGCCTCGAGCCCGGTTCGATGACGATGCGATCCAGGAACTGGCCAATTCGATCAAGTCCAGCGGCGTGCTCCAGCCCATACTCGTCCGCACCCAGGGCGCAGACGGTTACCAGCTCGTGGCGGGCGAGCGCCGGCTGCGGGCCGCGCGGATCGCCGGGCTCATGACCATCCCCGCCGTCGTGCGCGACGTCCCCGACAAGGAGATGATGGAACTTGCCCTGATCGAGAATATCCAGCGCGAGAACCTGAATCCGATCGAGGAGTCGAAGGCCTATCAGGCTCTCATAAAAGAGGTTGGCCTTACCCACGACAGCCTGTCGAGTCGCGTCGGAAAGCAACGCAGCTCGATCACCAACTCCCTGCGGCTTCTTGGGCTTCCCCCCGAGGTCCAGGACATGGTTTCACGTGGAACATTGAGCGCCGGTCACGCTCGCGCCTTGCTCGGGCTAGCTTCGGCGGGTGACCAGCTGGCCGCGGCCCGCTACATCCAGGCCAAGGGATTCTCCGTCCGCCGCACCGAGGCCTTCGTCAAGCGCCGTCTGCGCCGGATTCACCCGCGCCCGCGGGCCGCGACCGCGACCGGCCTGGGCGAGTGGGAAACCAAGCTCGAGAGGAAATTCGGGACCCACGTGGCCATCAAGCGGGGCAAGAAGGGAGGCCGAGTGGAATTCGAGTTCTACGGACAGGAGGATCTCGAGCGGCTGCTTGAGACCTGGGGAGTGCTTTGATTCGCGTTTCCCCAATTCGCCAGGGAGGCTGCGTCCATGATGAAGTTCATGTCTCGCCCCGAGAAGAGCGAGGAGATCCCGCCGCCCAATACCATCATCGGCCTCGGCTCGAGCGTGCGCGGCACTCTGATGGTCTCGGGCACACTGCGCATCGAAGGTGAATTCGAGGGCGACATCCTCAACTGCGAGCGACTGCAGATTGGCGAGCACGGGCTGATGCGCGCCGATATCGAGGTGCGGGACGCTCTCATTCTGGGTCGCGTGGTCGGAAACGTCCGCGCCCTCGGCGTCCTCGAGATGAGGTCCGGTGCGAGAGTCGAGGGCGACATCGCTGCCACGAGCGTGGTCATGGAGCAGGGGGTCCATTTTTCCGGCCGCTGCACGATGCTCGACGGGGGCACCGAGACGCTCGAGTTCGGATCCGAGCGCACCCACGCCCGCGAGCATGCGCGCGGCTGATTCGACCGCAAACACAACAAGTTAACTTATTGTTACACAATATGTTAGTGCGTTTAGTCTCGGGTCGGGTGGATGCAGCATCGATCCGACGCCAGGCGACGCCGCTCGCGGTCCTCATTGGAATCGCGCTCTTCACCCTCCTCCCGGCGAACCCCCAGCCGGTCCAGGCCGGGACGGCTCGGGTCATCGAGCCGCATGCCGATTCCGCGCGCAACGACCTTCCCGCCCTGTCGCAGATCCCCTGGCCGAAGGGCACCGCGCTGATCCCGCTCGAGAACGTCGAAGGCGTGCTGCTGATCCCCGCGGCATTCGTGGGCGAGGCCGGGCGCGATACGACCGGGCTGCTGGCGCTCGACACCGGGGCGGGCTACCTCGCGCTCGACACCCGGCTGGCCCGCGTGCTTGGGATCGCCGACAGCACCGAGGAACCGGCCGGAGTCAGACTCGCCGCCCGCCCACTGCCGGAGTTACGGATCGGCCCGATCGAATTCTCGCGGGTCTCGCCGGTGCTGACCTTCGACGGCGAGATCGTCCGCCGTGTCACCGACCGACCGGTCCTCGGACTGCTCGGGCAGCGTCCGCTCGAGGACCGGGTGGTGTGGATCGACTACCGCGAGCGCGTGCTCGTCCTCGCGCCGGGCGGAATGGCGGCGGAGCCCGACGCGGATCGCGACCGCGCCGATGCCGAGCACCCGGCGCTCGCGCCCGGCACGGAGCGCGACCACACCGACGCCGAGCACCCGGCGCTCGCGCCCGACGAGGAGGCGGGAGCCCGCCTCTCGCGCCGTGCGCTCGGAGACGCGCTCGGAGCAAACGCTGTGGCGGTTCCGTTCCGGATGGTGGGCGATGGCAAGATGCTGGTGGAAGCGCGCGTGTCCGCTCCCGATTCGAGCCGCTGGAGCGCGTCCCTCACACTGATCGTGGACACCGGGGCCACCCGCAGCGTGCTGTTCGAGGAAGCGCTCGCGACGCACGTCGGTTACGCCGACCAGTGGCCGTCGATGCGCGGACTCTCGGCACCGACGCTGATCGGAACCTCGGACGCGCGGATGGTCCGCATTCCGCGCCTCGCGGTGCCGGCGGTCGGCGGCGAGGTGACGGTGTCGGAGATCGACGTAGCGGTGCTTCGCAGCGAACTGATGGGCGTGCTCTCGCGGGCGGTCGGCGAATCCGTCGATGGGCTCCTCGGCTACAACTTCCTCAAGCAGTTCCGCCTCGGTATCGACTACGCCCATCGGGTGATCTGGCTGGATGCGGTGCCACCGGGGTGGGACGACAGGCCCTACGAGTACTCGCACGTGGGCTTGCAGATCGAGCGCTGGGACGGCGCGGCCCGGGTGGTCGCAGTGGTCGAGCACTCGCCCGCGGACGACGCCGGCATCGCGGCAGGCGACGAACTCGTGGCCGTGGACGGCGAGCGGGCGGGAGCGCTCGACATCGTCACGCTCGCTCGTCGTCTGGAGGGAGCACCGCGATCCCGCATCACGCTCACCATGAGGCGCGGCGCGCGTGAGCGCACCTACCGACTCGTCCGGCGCCGGCTCCTCTAGGCCCGCGTCGGCGGCGGGCGCCCACGCGGAGACCGGCGGCGCGGCGCGCGGGCCGGCGTCCGCCACGCCGGCATCCCCGGCGGGGTCTTCGCCGCCGGCGCCTTCGCGCGGCGGCGACGCGGCCCGCGGCCGCTGGCTGGTCTTCGCGGCCACGTTCTTTTGGGGCACGAGCGCGACACTCGCGCGCTTCGTCTTCCGCGACCGCCATGTGCCTGCCCTGACGGTGGTCGAGCTGCGGCTGCTGATTGCGGTGGCGCTGCTCGGCGCGTGGCTGGCGTGGAGGAATCCGCGCGCGCTGCGGGTGAGGCGCGCCGACTGGGGCTACTTTCTGGTGCTGGGCCTCTTCGGCGTGGCCACGATCCAGGGCACGTACTACTACACGATCTCCGTGCTGGGCGTGGGGCTGGCGATCCTGCTCCAGTACCTCGCTCCGTCGCTGATCGTCCTCTACGACGCGCTGCGTGGGGCCGCGATCGGCCGCGCCACGCTTGCCGCCGTCCTGCTGGCGCTGGTCGGCACCGCCCTGCTGGTCGCCAACGTGAACCCCGCCGCCCTGCACGCCCGGCCGCGCGACTGGCTGATCGGGTTCAGCTCGGCCTTCGCCTTCGCCTTCTACATCGTGTTCTCGAAACGCGGTCTGGCGCGCTACGCGCCGGAGACGGTGCTCTTCCACACTTTTCTCATCGCGGGCCTGTTCTGGGCGGTGGTCACTCCGCCGTCCCGGATTCTCGCCGCGGGCTACGAGGCGTCGCTGTGGTGGCTGTTCGCGGCACTCGGCGTGTTCTCGACGCTGGTGCCGTTCGCGTTCTTCTACGCCGGCCTGCGTCGCCTGCCGGCGGCCGAAGCGGGGATCGTCGCCACCCTAGAGCCGGTCGTGGCGGTGGTGTCGGCCGCTGCACTGCTCGGCGAAGGGCTGCGGCCGGCGCAGTGGCTGGGAGCGCTGTTCGTGCTGGTCGCCTCGGCCATGGCGTCGCGGCGCGTGCCGGAAGCGGTGCCCGCGCAGGTGGAGCGCGGCTAGGCGCCGTCACGGAGTGCCGAGTGGGCCGCGGTGCGCGGTCGGCTCCTCGGGATCGTCGCTCGGTCGTTGCTGATCGCGGTGCCGGCGGCCAACCGGACGGGCCGGCCGCCGGCTCGCGCCCTCAGCTCGCCGCGGCAAGTTCGTCCGGCGGGGCGTGCAGCGCCCGCAGCCGCTCGCGCACGCGTTCGATCCGGGCGGTGCTGACGGTCTCGACGGCGTAGCGCTCGTCCCAGACCAGATTCCCGCGCAGCCAAACGCGCAACTCGGGATGTAGGGCCAGCAGCTCCAGACCCGAGCGACCCTTGAGTTCGCGGACCGCCGTCGCGACGCTCTGTGACGGCTTGAGCGCGAGGAGCACGTGCACGTGATCGGCGGCCACCATCACATCCACCAGCGTGTATCCCCGCTCATCCGACGCCTGACGCACCAGCTGCTGGAGGGAACGCACGTGGCGGTCCTTCAGCACCGGCCGCCGCCCTCGCGTGCTCCAGGTGACGAGATAGTGAAGCTGGCTGCGATACAGGGGCTCCCACCGACCCAACAGCGCCTCACGCACCTCCGGAGCCAGTTGACGATCCACGGTTCCACCTCCCTGCGGGGATGATTGAACAAATGTGCAGCAGTGCGGCCTCAAAAACGGGAGCCAAAGCTCCCGTGAAATTCCCCTCGATGCGGATTTCGATGCCGGTCAGCGACCGACGGTGCGAACCACGCCCCTCACCACGCCCAGAATGCTGAATTCCGATTCCTCGGTGACGAGAATCGGATCGTACTTCGGATTGGCCGCCACCAGCTCGATGTGCGAGCGCCGCGGCTGGTAGTACTTCACGGTGGCCTCGGTCCCGAGCAGGCCGACCACGATCTCGCCGGCGTTGGCCTGCGGCTGCTGGCGGACGATGACGTAGTCGCCCTCGAGGATGCCCGCGTCGACCATGCTGTCGCCGCGGATCTTCAGGGCGAACATGCCGCTGCCGGCGTCGAAGATCTGGTCCAGCTCGAGTCGACCTTCGAGGCTCTCTTCGGCGAGCACGGGTTGGCCGGCAGCCACGCGGCCCAGGATCGGAATGCCCCCGGCCGGCATGCGCTCGCGGGCCGGACCGATGCCCCGCGAGATCTTGCCACTGCGCCTCAAGTGCCCGGCTTTTTCGAGCAGGTTCAGGTGGTAGCGCACACCGTTCGTGGAGGAGATCCCGAACTCCTGGCCGATCTCGCGGATCGTGGGAGGGTAGCCCTTGTCGCGCGTGGAACGCTGGATGAAGGCGAGAATCTGACGCGCCCGATCGTTCAGCATGAGACTGGTTCCTTCCGCTTGGGGTCCGTGCAGGGACCTGGCACCACGTGAGGATAGTGCACACGCGTGCAGCGGGTCAAGAAGCAAATCGGGACACCCTGGTGGGGCGCACTGGCAACGCCATGACCGCCGGCCGGATCAGCGGTTGCGCCGGTTGCAGGCCGCGACGGGGCGGGCGCTTGCCGCGTCGAGCATGCGTCGCCATTGCCCACGAGGTGGACGGTGTCGCACTGCGTCGCGTCCCGCTGTCCCGTTCCGCGCCGCGGGCGAAGCGACTCTGTGCCCAACGAGTTCGGGGGAACCGCGTGCGCCGCGGGCCCGCTGGCCCGCGGGTTGCGATGGAGCCCGGGCGAGGTCGCAAGGCCTCGAACCACGACAGGCAAGGAGCGGATGGCCGGGTTCGTCGAGGTTGATCGCTATCGGGGGCCGGTCGGCCAAAGCGAGCCCACCTCCGCTACCTTGTCGGTCGGGGAAGCGCCGCGGATCGAGAACCGCAACGGCTTGCGGGGCCTCGAATTGGTATCCAGCCCGGGGTCCTTCGTGCCGATGACTCCATGAGCCCGATCGGAGGCGGTCCCCGCCTCCGCTACGTTTCGCTGGGCTTGGAGAGGAGTGCGCGGTTCGTGAGTGGCGCAGCCGATTCCTGGCACGAGGCCGTCGACGCCTTTCGGCGCGGCGATTGGCAGGAGTGCATCCGGATGGTCCGCCGTGACGTGGATCGCCAGCCGCACGCACTCGCCCCGCGGGCGCTGCTCACCGCGCTCTACTTGCGGACCAATCACATCAATCTCGCCATGCACCAGTGCGAGCGGCTGCTGCCGATCGCGATCGGCAACGGCGACCTGCTCCGCGCCCTCGCGGCGCAAAAGCGTCTCGACGAGATGCACACCGCCGAATCCGTTCAGGCCCGCCGATACGTGGCCCTGCACCAGTGGTTTCGCGCGCTGGCGCGGTCCGCCCCCGTGACCTCCGCCTCGGCCGCGAGATCGGCGCTCTCGAACGGCGCGCTGGTCGGGCTTCCCGCGGACGTGTTTGCGGGCGCGGCCGAGGCGTGCGCGCTCGAGAGTCTGGGGCTCGACCCGCGCGTGATCGATGCCTCCGCCGGCATGTTCTGGATCGTGGTCTACGGTTCGCTGCGCTGGCATTTCGAGGCCGCCGATGGTACCTGGACGGAGCAGGGCATCGCGGCGGAGCGAGACGTGGTGCTGTTCCCGCCCTCGCCGGGCGCACGTGTGAGGCTGTTGCCCGAACAGCCGGCCGAGTGCCTGGCCTTCGACCTCGACTTCGCCGAGGCGCTCGGCCTCCCGACGTCGTCGGGCCAGCGCACGGCCGGTGTCGCCCCGGCCGCGGAGGCATCCACGCCGCCACCCGGGCACCTGGCCTCCCCCAACGGCACGGCCCGCGTCGGCCCCCACGCCTCGCGCTCGACCCGGAAGCCGTTGCCTCCGGGCGCCGAGCCGCGGGTCGACCGCCGGCGCGAACTGCGGCTCTCGGTTTCGCCGCAGAACCGCGTGGTGCTGTTGCTGGGCTCCGGATCGCACGCCTCGCCGCTGGTCGGTGTCATCGCTGACCTGTCCCCGCTCGGCATCGGGCTGCGCTTCCAGCACGGAGAGATCAAGAGCGCTTACGGGCTCGAGCCGGGCGATCTCGTCAACGCGCAGATCCTGCCCCGGGGTCGCCGGCAGCCGCTGCAGCTCTCGGCCCGCGTGGCGTGGGTCGGCGCGGTCGAGGGCGAGTCCGACATCACGCGCGTCGGGCTCGAGTTCATCGGTCTGCTCCCGCCCGACGAGAAGCGCATTCGCGAGATCCTCGACGAGGACGCCCGGACGGCGCAGCCCCCACAGCCCTGAGCGGTCGGGCGCGCCGCGCTCCGGCGCGCCGAGTCCATCCCGCCCGCCCGCCCCGCCCGGCGCGGGGCACGCGATCCGCACCCGATTGGCGTGCGACCTTCGGCGCGCCCGCGCCGCCTGCGAAATCCCTCGACGCCGGCCGCCGCGCCGCCTAGTCTCTGCTGCCCGCGACCGCCGGGGCGGACCCGTCCCTTCGGCGCGCGAGCCCGCCATGTCCAACGCCTCCGCCATCCTGAGCCCCTCCGAGCGCCTGCGAACGTATGCCTCGTTCGTGCGCTTCGAGCACACGCTGTTCTCGCTGCCGCTGCTCGTGGCGGGCAGCTTCAGCGCTCCGGGTCCGCCGCTCCCCACGTCGCGCTGGCTGCTCATCGCGGTCGCCGCAGTGGGCGCGCGCACCGCCGCGCTGGCACTCAACCGTCTCATCGACCGCGAGCTCGACGCGCTCAACCCGCGCACCCGCGTGCGCGAGCTGCCGGCGGGCCGCATGAAGCTGGCCGAGGCGACGGCGCTGCTGGCGGGCAGCACGGCGGCCTACCTGGTGGCGTGCGCCCTGCTCGGCGCGTGGTACCTGCGCGTGTCGTGGATCCCGCTCGCGGTGTTCGTGGGCTATCCGTACCTCAAGCGCGTGACGCCGCTGTGTCACTTCGGCGTGGGCGCGGCGCTGGCGCTGGCGCCGCTCGCCGGCTACGCCGCGGCGCACCCGGATCTGGGCGCTCCCGGGGCCGCGCTCGCGCTCGCGGGCTTCGCCCTCTGCTGGGTGGCGGGCTTCGATATCATCTACGCCACGCTCGACGAGTCCTTCGACCGCGCGCACGGCCTCCATTCGATGGTGGTTTGGCTCGGCCGCCGCCGCGCGCTGGCGGTCTCGGCGGGGCTGCACGTCCTGGGCTTTCCGCTCCTGCTCGCCGCGGCCGTGCTCGCGGGGGGCGCGCGGATCCATGCGATCGGGAACTGGCCGTCGTGGGTCCCGCTCGGGATCGGCCTGTCCGCCGGGGCGGTTGCCACCCTCCTCTTCTTCGAGGTGAAGTGGGCCGCGAACGTGGACCTCGCCTTCTTCAAGGCCAACGTCGCGGTGGGATTCGCCGCGCTCGCGTTGATGCTGTTCGCTCGCGTGCCCGGGGGATTCTGAGGTGGCGCGCTACCTCATCGGCATGACCGGTGCCTCGGGGAGCGCCTACGGCGTGGACCTGGTGAAGCGCTGCCCCGGCGAGAAGTACCTGGTGCTTTCCGACTGGGGGCGCCAGGTGCTGCACGCCGAGACCGGGCTCAAGGTCTCGGACCTCGAGGCCCACGTGAAGAAGGTGTTCCTCGACAACGATCTCGCGGCACCCTTCGCCTCCGGCTCCAACCGCTACGCCGCCTACGTCATCGTGCCCTGCTCGATCTCGACCGTGGCCAAGATCGCGGCCGGCATCGCCGACACGCTGATCACCCGCGCCGCGGCGGTGGCGATCAAGGAGCGCATGCGGATGGTGGTATGCGTCCGCGAGACCCCGCTGTCCTCGATCGCGCTCGAGGGCCTGCTGCGCCTCGCCCGCGAGGGCGTGGTGGTGATGCCGATCTCGCCGCCCTCCTACCGCAACCCCGAGAGCGTCGACCAGCTGGTGACGGGCTTCACCGACAAGATCCTCGGCGTTCTGGGCGAGGCCTCCGGCCCCGGCTGGCGCGAAGCGGAGCTGGAATGAGCCGGCGCGGGCCGACTCGCGCGCGCGCCTCCGCCCTCCCGCGCATGCGGGCGGGACGCTTCGCCGGCTTCCGAGGCGTGCGCGGCGCCGCGCCGCGCGCCGCCGGTGCCAGCCGAATCCGTCCCGCCCCAGCCGCGCCGCGCGGCTCAGGCGCCAGCCGCGGCCGGCGGCCATCCGGGGCGGCGTGAGCGGATTCCGTAGCCTCGGCGATTTCCTCGCCGACCTCGAGCGGCGCGGCGACCTCAAGCGCGTGCGGCGCGAGGTGGACTGGGCCTACGAGGTCACCGAGATCGCCAGCCGCGAAGCGCGGGCGGAAGGGCCGGCCCTGCTGTTCGAGAAGGTGCGCGGCGCGCGCTTTCCGCTGGCGGTGAACGTGCTCGCGGCGCGCCGGCGGATCGAGCGGGCGCTGGGGCGCACCCCGGCCGCGGTGGGCGCCGAGCTCGAAGCGCTGGCGCACGCGCTGCCGCCGCGCCGCCTCGGCGATCTCTGGAATCTGCGCGCGAGTGCCCGGCGCGTGCTGGCGATGCCGCCGCGGCTGGTGGACAGGGGCCCGGCCCAGGCGCTGAGCCTCGGCGCCGACCTTTCGACGCTGCCCAACCTCCAGCTGTGGCCGGGCGACGGCGGGCGGTTCGTCACCTTCGGCCTGGTGCTCACCGAGCATCCGGACGACGGCCGGCGCAATCTCGGGATCTACCGCATGCACCTCTACGACGCGCGCACCACCGGCATGCACTGGCAGATCGGCAAGGGTGGCGGCTTCCACTTCCACACCGCGGAGAAGCGCGGCCGCGGGCTGGAGGTCGCGGTGGCGGTGGGCGCCGATCCCGCCACGCTGCTCGCCGCGGCGGCGCCGCTGCCCGAAGGTCTAGACGAGCTGGCGTTCGCCGGGTTCCTGCGTGGCGCGCCCACCCGCCTCGCCCGCGGGCGCTCGATCGGACTGCGGGTGCCGGCCGACGCCGACTTCGTGATCGAAGGCGTGGTGCCGGCGGGCGAGCGCCACCGCGAGGGTCCCTTCGGCGACCACTTCGGCCACTATTCGCAGGCCGCGCCGTTTCCGCTCCTGCGCGTGAAGCGGGTCACCCATCGCCCCCGGGCGATCTACCAGGCGAGCGTGGTGGGCAAGCCCCCGCAGGAGGACAAGTTCATCGGCGAGGCGGTGCAGGAGATGTTCACCGGCCTCCTCAAGGTGCTGCACCCCGAGATCGTGGCCCTGTGGGCGTACTTCGAGGCCGGCTTCCACAACCTGCTGGTGGTGGCGGTCGAGAACCGCTTTGCCAAGGAAGCGATGAAGACCGCGCTCGGCCTGCTCGGCACCGGGCAGCTTTCGCTCACCAAGGCGATCATCCTGGTGGACGAGGGGGTGAATCCGCGCGACCGCGCCGCGGTGTTCGAGGCGGTGGCGCGTCACTTCGATCCGGCGGAGGACTTCCTGCTGATCCCCGGGGTGCCGCTCGACACCCTCGATTTCACCTCCTACACCATGAATCTCGGCAGCAAGATGGTGCTCGATGCGCAGGCGAAGCCCGGGTCCGTAGCACCCGAGCCGCCGCGCGCGGTGGCCGACCCCCGCGCGTTCGACGGACGGATCCGCGCCCACCGGCTGGCGTGGGGCGGGATGCTGGTGGTGCAGGTGGCGGGCGCGGTCGGCGCGGGACGCGCGGCGGCCGCGGAGCCCGCGCCGGCGGCCGCGGGAGCCGCGACGGGCGCGTCGGCCGGGCGCGAGGTGGTCGAGCGGCTGGTGCGGCGCCCCGAGTACGCCGCGGTGCGGCTGGTCGTCGCGGTGAGCGAGGACGTCCCGCTCGAGGATGACGCGCTGCTGTTGTGGGGCATCTTCACCCGTTTCGATTGCGCCCGCGACGTGGTGCCCGCGGCAACCGAGACGCGCGGCGCGTGGCTGGCGTGCACCGGCCCGCTCGGGATCGACGCCACCTGGAAGACCGGCTATCCCGATCCGGTGGACAACCTGCCCGAGGTGGTGCGCGCCGTGGACGCGTGGTGGGGAAAGGAATAGCGTCGGGCCCATGGCCACGCCGACCGTCACCGCCGCGCTGTTCGGGGCCCCCCGCGCGTTGATCGGCATGCTCCACCTGGGCGCGCTTCCGGGCAGCCCGCGGCAGCTCGAGCCGCTCGAGGGGACCATCGAGCGCGCGGTGTCCGAGGCGCGGCTCTACCGCGACGCGGGTTTTCACGCGCTGATGATCGAGAACATGCACGACCGGCCCTACCTGGCGGGTGTGGCCGGCCCCGAGACGGTGGCGGCGATGGCGGCGGTCGGGCGCGAGGTGCGCCGCGAGGTGCCGCTTCCGCTCGGCGTCCAGGTGCTGGCCGGCGCCAACCGCGAGGCGCTGGCCGTTGCGCTCGCCTGCGGCGCGGTTTTCGTGCGCGTCGAAGCCTTCGTCTTCGCCCACGTCGCCGACGAGGGCCTGCTCGAGGCGTGCGCCGGGCCGCTGCTCCGTTATCGCCGGGCGATCGGCGCCGACCTGGTGAAGGTGTTCGCCGACGTGAAGAAGAAGCACGCGTCCCACGCCATCACCGCGGACCTCGACCTGGTCGAGACCGCGCGCGCGGCGGAGTTCGCCCTCGCCGACGGCGTGATCGTCACCGGGATCGCGACCGGTCGCGAGGCCGATCGGGCGGACGTCGAGGCGGTGAGTGGCGCGGTCGGGGTGCCGACCCTGGTGGGCTCGGGGATCAGTCCCAAGAACCTGGCACGCTACGCGGCGGCCGACGGGTTCATCGTGGGCTCCGCGGCCAAGCGGGGCGGGCACTGGGCGGAGCCGCTCGATCCCGCGCGGGTGGCCGCACTGGCGCGGGCCTTCGCCGGTCTCGAGCCCCCGGCGTGATCGGGCGCGCCGGGGGATACACCCCCGCGGCTCCGCGGCCGATCCGTGGCGGAGGCCTCGTGGCGCCGGGCCCCGGGTCCCACGATCGGCGCCGTGCGCGCGGCGCGGGGCGCGCGCTGCGGCGGCACGCAAGGGCATGAGCCTCGACCTGGCGGTGATCGGCAATCTGCTGGTGGACGACATCGTCTTTCCGGACGGGCGCACGCGCATGGGCGAGGCCGGGGGTGCGGCGCTCTACACCTCGCTCGCGGCGGCGCTGTGGGGGGCGCAGGTGGGGGTGGCGAGCGTGCGCGGGGAGGACTACCCGCTCGCCGCACTCGACGCGCTCGCCGAGCGGGGAATCGACCTCGCGGGGGTCCGCGTGCTCGACCGCCCAGGCACACGGGTGTGGCTGCTCTACGAGCCCCACGGCCGCCGCATCCTGCACCAACTCGGCGGCCCCACCCACGACGAGGTCTCGCCCGCGCCCGGCGATCTGCCGCCGCCCGTCCTCGCCGCGCGCGCGTTCCACCTGGCGCCGATGCCGTTCGCGCGCCAGCGCGCGCTGGTGGAGGCGCTGGCGCCGCGGCGCGACGCGGCGCTCTCGCTCGATCCGCACGAGCCGCTGAGCGAGGACAACCTCGGCGCGTGGCGCGCGGTGCTCGCCCAGGTGGACGCGCTGTTCGTGAGCGAGGACGAGCTGCGGCTCGACGGCGTCGCGAGCGACCCGCGCCCCGCGCTCCGACGGCTGGCGGGCGGGCGGCTGCGCTTCGTCGCGTTCAAGCGGGGGGCGCGCGGCGGCGTGCTCTACGACGCGCTGGCCGACCGCTTCGTCGAGTGGCCGCCCGTGCCTCGGCTCACCGGCGACCCCACCGGAGCGGGCGACGCCTTCGCCGGCGGATTCCTCGCCGCCACGCTCGCCGGCGGCGCGGTCCAGACGGCGCTCGAGCAGGGTATGATCGCGGTGAGCTTCGCGCTCGAGGACTGGGGCGCGAGCGGGTTGATGCGCGCGACGCGGGCCGAGGCCGACCGTCGCCGCCGGGAGTGGCTCGGCGCGGGGACCGAAGCCTAGGAAGCAGGCCGGGCGCGCCGGGAGCCGCCCCGGAGAAGGGAGATGCCGCATGCACGAACGGATCGTGATCGCCGAGCCGGTGGCCGAGGCTCTGGCCGCGGGAGGGCCGGTGGTCGCGCTCGAGACCACCGTCATCACCCACGGCCTGCCGTCCCCCGCGGGCCTGCGCGCCGCCGAGACGCTCGAGGCCGACGTGCGCGAGGGGGGCGCGGTGCCGGCGACGATCGGCGTGCTCGACGGGCGGGTGCGCGTGGGACTCACCGCCGCCCAGCTCGAGCAGCTGGGCGGCGCGCGCGGGACCGTCAAGGTCAACCTCAGCAATCTCGCGGCGGTGGTCGCGAGCGGGATGCCGGGCTCCACCACGGTGGCGGCGACCGCGTTCGTGGCCTCGTGCGTCGGCATTCGCGTGTTCGCCACCGGGGGCATCGGCGGCGTCCATCGCGGCTCGGAGCAGAGCGGGGACGTGTCCGGGGATCTCGCGGCCCTCGCCCGGATCCCGATCGCGGTGGTCTGCGCCGGCGCCAAAGCGGTCCTCGACCTGGGGAGGACGGTGCAGATGCTCGAGACCCTCGGGGTGCCGGTGCTGGGCTTCGGCACCGACGAGTTCCCGGCCTTCTACCGGCGGTCCAGCGGGCTCCCGGTGGACCGCCGCTTCGACGACCTCGGCCAGCTGGCGCTCGCGGTGCGGGTCCACTTCCAGCTCGGGATCGGCAGTGGGGTGGTGGTGGCGAACCCCATCCCGGTCGAGCACGAGCTGCCGCGCGAGCAGTACGACGCGGCGCTGGCGACGGCGCTGGCCGAGGCGGCGGCGAGCGATGTGCGCGGCCGCGACGTCACGCCGTTCCTGCTCGGGCGCCTGCGCGAGCTCACCGAGGAGCGCAGCGTGTTCTCGAACCTGGGCCTGCTGCGGCACAACGCGCAGGTCGCCGCGGCACTCGCCCGCGAGCTGCAGGAAGGCTGAGGGCCGGGCGCCCGCCCGCCCCCCTCGGGCGCCGGGCCGGCGAAACCCAGCACTCGTGGGTTTCCGCTGCCGTTTCCCGGGGCGATGGTGAATCTTTCGCGCGCCGGGCCACGTATCCGGCTCCAACCCTTCCGCCCGCACCGCGGTCCAACCGTCGTGTCGCCGACCGCGGATCCTGACGCCCGGAGGCTGCCATGTGGATTGCCACCCTCGCCACGGCGCTGCTCGCGCTGACCCCCGCCGAGCAGGCCCGGCTCGACAGTCTCTCCCGCGCGCTCCCGCCGGTGCAGGCGATCCGCCTCGAGAGCCCGGTGGATCTCGATGGCCTGCTGTCCGAGCCGGTGTGGCGGCTCCCGGGTGCGGTGACCGGCTTCACGCAGAGCGATCCCGTCGAGGGCGGATCGCCGAGCGAGCGCACCGAGGTGCGGGTGGCCTACGACGACGAGGCGCTCTACGTTGGCGCGCGCATGCACGACTCGCATCCCGACTCGATCGTGGCCCGCCTCGCGCGCCGCGACGTCAACGCCATGTCCGACGAGTTCGCGCTGTTCGTCGATCCATTCCACGACGGACGCAACGGGTACTACTTCGTGGTGAGCGCGGCGGGCGTGCTGCGCGACGGCACGCTGTTCAACGACAACTGGGACGACGACTCGTGGGACGGCGTGTGGCAGGGAAAGGCGCACCGCGACCCCCAGGGCTGGACCTGCGAGATCAAGGTCCCGTTCTCGCAGATGCGCTTCCAGAGCTCGGGCAGCAACGTGTGGGGCATCAACTTCCGCCGCACCGTCCCGCGGCGGAGCGAGACCGATTACGTGGTCTTCACGCCGCGCAAGGAAAGCGGCTTCGTCTCCCGCTTCCCGCTTCTCCGCGGGCTCGACGGGGTGCGGGCCAGGCCCTACGTCGAGGTGCTCCCCTACGTCACGACCAAGGCCGAGTACCTGCGCCACGACGCGGGCGATCCCTTTCACGACGGCTCGGAGTACTCGCCCGACGGAGGCGCCGACCTGCGCATGGGCCTGGGGAGCAACCTCACGCTCAACGCCACCGCCAACCCCGACTTCGGCCAGGTCGAGGTGGATCCGGCGGTGGTGAACCTGAGCGACGTCGAGACGTTCTTCCAGGAGAAGCGGCCGTTCTTCGTCGAGGGCTCGACCATCTTCAACTTCGGCAACCAGGGGGCGAGCGATTACTGGGGCTTCAACTGGTCGGACCCCAAGTTCTTCTACACCCGCCGTATCGGCCGCAGCCCGCAGGGGTCGGTGCCGACGGCGGATTTCGCCGACCAGCCCCAGGGCACGACCATCCTCGGCGCGGGCAAGATCACCGGGCGGCTCGGCAGTTGGACCGTGGGAACGGTGCACGCCCTGACCGGGCGCGAGACGGCGAAGCTCCAGACCGGCACGACGCGCTGGGACGCCGACACGGAGCCGCTCTCCTACTACGGCGTCGCTCGCACCCAGAAGGAGTTCCACGACAGCCGCCAGGGGTTCGGATGGATGACCACGCTCGCCGCGCGTTCGTTCGACGATCCGCGACTCCGCGATGACGTCAACCGCCACGCGTTGATGAGCGGCATCGACGGCTGGATCTTCCTCGATCCGGGCAAGGTCTGGGTGCTGTCGGGCTGGTCCGCGTTCTCGCACGTCGAGGGCAACCGGCAGCGCATGATCGATCTGCAGCGGAACGGCGTGCACTACTTCCAGCGTCCGGACGTGGCGTATCTCGGCGTGGACAGCTCGGCCACCTCGCTCGACGGCTTCGGCACCCGGCTCTGGCTCAACAAGGAGAAGGGCAACACCTTCGCCAACGCCGCGGTCGGGTTCATGAATCCCAGGTTCGAGGTGAACGACCTCGGCTTCCAGACCCGCTCCGACGTCATCAACACGCACGCCGGCGCCGGCTACCGGTGGACCAAGCCGGGGAAGCTGAAGAAGTCGGCCTACGCGCTGGCGGCGCTCTTCCAGACCTGGGACTTCGGCGGCAACAGCAACCTCTCGGGGGTGTTCCTCAAGGGCAGCACCGAGTTCAACAACAACTTCAGCTCCGAGTACTGGGTGGACCACCTGCTGCGCACGCTGAACCACCGCGCCACGCGCGGCGGACCGTTGATCGTGTCGCGCCCCGGCTACGAGTTCGGCGCCTACTTCGACACCGACGGGCAGAAGAAGCGCTTCTACTACATCGACGCCGGCGGCTTCGCCCAGGAGTCCATGCGATCCGGGTCGTGGAACTACTACGTCAGCCCGGGGATCGAGATGAAGCCGGCGAGCAGCGTCAGTGTCGAGATCGGTCCCAAGCTCCAGCGGATCCACGAGGACGCGCAGTATGTCACGACGGTCGCCGACCCCACCGCAACGGCGACGTACGGTCACCGCTACGTGTTCGGCATCCTCGACCAGACCACGGTGTCCGCCGGTATCCGCCTCAACTGGTCGTTCGCGCCCGCCTTGAGCCTGCAGCTTTACGCCCAGCCGCTCATCTCGTCGGCGAGCTACGGGGACTTCAAGGAGCTGGCCCGGGGCCGCACCTACGAGTTCAACCACTACGGGCGCAATGGCTCGACCTTCGACGCCGCGACCGGCACGGTCGACCCGGACGGGCCCGGGCCCGCGGCGGCGTTCACCATCGAGCCGCCGGACTTCAACTTCAGGTCGCTGCGCGGGAACGCGGTGCTGCGCTGGGAGTACTCGCCGGGCTCGACGCTGTTCCTGGTGTGGACGCAGGACCGCGCGGATTCGGACGGCAGCGGAGAATTCAACTTCGGGGGCAACGCGCGCCGGCTGCTCGAGGCCGAGGCCGACAACATCTTCCTCGCCAAGCTGACGTACTACTTCAGCCTCTGATCCCGGCGCGGGGGCGCGCGGGCCGCTGCGGTCGCGATCGAGTGGGCGCGGCTAGATGTACATCCTCAACCGCGGCCACGCCGCTTCGAGCGAGACCCGCGGCTTGCGCGCGATGTAGACCGGGACGTCGTTCTCGTAGGGCATCGCGTAGCGGCTGCGGATCGTGTCGGCCGGCGTGACCTCCTCGAAGAAGCCGCGATTGTCGCGATCGTCGCCGCCGATGATGATGAACACGTCGGGCGGCTTCGTGCCGCGGCCCCAGAGCCAGTAGCTGTTGTGGCCCGAGAGCGCCTTGGGGAGCCCGTAGCGGGGTCCGAGCACGTCGATCGCCCCCGCCTCGCCGTAGTTCTGGGCGAAGATCCGGCAGCTCGCGCGATCGGCTGGCGGCAGGCTCCGGTAGACACGCGCGACGGTCGCCACCATCTCCTCCCACCCGAACATGTCCGCATACTGCTGCGGCAGGTCCGACTGTCGGAGCCGCTCCTCGGCGGGGGGCCGCATGCCGAGCCGCTCCTGGTAGCGGATGAAGGCCTCGGGCGGCAGCACCGGGATCGCGATCGGCACCAGCACCGCGCCACCCGCGAGCATGACGACGATGAGCGCGGGCTTGAGCCAGCCCCAGCCGCGGCGCGCCATGAAGCGCTCGAACACCACGGCGCCGGCGGCCACCAGCGGCGGGTAGGCGGGCGCCAGGTAGGATGCCTTGCTCTCGCGCCCGAGTAGCAGGATCGCCACCACCGTGAGCCAGATCACGGCGAAGAGGCGCCAGCGGCGAAAGCCCGGCGCCAGCAGCAGCGCCAGCAACCCGGCGATCCAGATCGGCGCCTGGAAGGGGTTCATCATGAACGACTGCTGGACGAAGAACTGGAGCGGGGCGACCGCCACCATCTTCTGCTCGCGCGCGTTGCGCATGAACTCGACCGTCGGCCAACCGTGCTGGACCTGCCAGGCGACGAAGGGCGCGACGAGCGCCGCGACGATCGCCGCCGCCAGCCACGGCCAGCGCGTCGCGAGCACGCGCCGGTCGCGCGTGAGCAGGAGTCCCACGCCGATGCCGGCGCCGAGCCACAGCCCGCTCAGCTTGTTGAGCACCGCGAGCCCGAGCACCAGGCCGATCGCGAGCCACAGCCGCGGCCGGTCGTGGCCGAGCGCCAGGAGCAGCAGGTAGGCGGTGAGCGTCCACAGCAGCAGGTCGAACGCGTTCATCGAGTAGTAGTGGAAGATCGCCAGGTACGCGGTGAGCATGAGCCCCAGGGCGGTGACGGCCTGGGCGAAGCGTCCACCCCCGAACTCCCGGGCGATCCGGCCGCCGAGGAACACCGTGGCGCCTCCTGCCAGCGCCGGCAGCAGGCGCAGTGCCAGCAGCGACTGTCCGAACAGCGCGCGGGAGAGCGCGAGCAGGACGATCGAGAGCGGCGGGTGGTCGACGTAGCCCAGCGCCAGGTGGTCGGTCGAGGCGAGGTAGTAGAGCTCGTCGCGGAAGTAGCCGTACTGGCCGCTCACCGCCAGCTCGACCGCCACCATCGCCAGCGCCAGGAACGCGAGCAGGAGAGTATCGCCGCGCTTCGTCTGTTGCGACTGTTCCACGGCCATCGGTCCTCCTTCCACGGGCGGTTCGAAGGCGGACACTTACCACAGGCTCGGCGGCGGCTGAAGAGGGCGCGGCCAGGGACGGGCTCCAGCGATGCGCCGAGAGCCCCGGGCCCGCCACGTGTCGCGTGCCGCCGCGAATCGCCCCGCGCCGCGTGAAGCGCGCCGCCAGCCCTGTACCGCCACACCCCCCGCGCGCTGCAGCACTCGACCCGGTGAAGGGCGGTCGCTATACTGCCCGCGCTCGCACCACCGCTGGAGGACCCGTGATCCTGCCCTCGCACGCCACGCTCGCCGCCCTCGAATTGAGCGACCCGGCCGTCGCCGCGGCCCGCGACCGCCTGGTCGCCGGCGGCCGGCTCACGCAGGAGGACGGCGTACGCCTGTTCGACGCGCCGCTGCTCGAGCTGGGCCGGCTCGCGGGCGCCGTCGCGCGCGAGCGGCACGGGGACCGCGTCTACTTCACCGTCAACCGCCAGCTCAACCCCACCAACGTCTGCGTGCTGAGCTGCCGCTTCTGCGACTACGCCAAGAAGGCCGCCGCACCCGACGCCTACACGATGACGCGCGAGCAGATCGTCGCCCACGTCGACCCCGGGATCTCCGAGATCCACATCGTCGGCGGCCTGCACAACAAGTGGCGCTTCGAGGACTATCTGAACGTCGTCCGCTGGGTGAAGGAGGCGAAGCCGGACCTGAGTGTGAAGGCCTACACCGCGGTCGAGATCGACTTCTTCTGCCGGCTCACGAAGCAGCCGGCCGAGTGGGTGCTCGAGCGCCTGCGCGAGGCCGGCCTGGACGCCCTGCCGGGCGGCGGGGCCGAGGTCTTCAGCGAGCGCGTGCGGCGCGAGCTGTTCCAGCAGAAGATCGGCGGCCGGCGCTGGCTCGAGATCCACGAGATCGCCCACCGCATGGGCATCCCCTCGAACGCGACGCTGCTCTACGGGCACATCGAGACGCGCGCCGAGCGCGTGCAGCACATGATCCTGCTGCGCGAGCTGGAGGACCGCGCGCCCGGCTTCTTCGCCTTCATCCCGCTGGCGTTCCAGCCCGGCGTCACCGGGCTGGTGCGGCGCCAGGCGTCGGCGATCGAGGACTTGAAGACCATCGCGGTGTCGCGCCTGGTGTTCGACAACGTGCCGCACGTCAAGAGTTACTGGGTGATGCTGGGGCAGGACACCGCCGCGATGGCGCTCCAGTTCGGCGCCAGCGACATGGACGGCACCATCGGGGTGGAGAAGATCGCGCACGCGGCCCTGGCCCCGAGCCCGGTGGGGATCGCCGAAGAGGCGATGGTGCACGCCATCCGCGAAGCGGGCCGGCTCCCGGTGCAGCGCGACGCGCTCTACCGCGTGGTGCGCGAGTACGGGCGGGAGGACCGGGCGCCCGCGGCGGCCGTCGGAACGCCCGCGGCCAGAGCAGAGACCCCGGCGTCACGCTGACGCCCGGCCCGCGCGACGCCCGCCGCGGCGGCCGTGAGAGCCGCCGCGCCCACGCAGCGCTGAATCGGGCGCGCCGCGCCCACGCCCTGCGGTGGTTACGACCAGTCGCGGAAGAAGAGCGCCTGCCGTGCGATCGGCTCGGTCCGGGCGGTCAGTCGCTCGCGCTCGGAATCGCTGAGCGGCGTGAACGACCGCGCCAGGGCGACGTTTTCCTCGAGCTGGGCCACCGAATCACAGCCGATGATCACAGTGCTCACCGGGAGCGAGAGCACGTAGTAGAGCGCCTCCTTCATCGTCAGGACGCCCGAGGTCGCGGGTCGCTCGGGTGCGCGCTGCCGATCGACCTCCGGCGGCGTCCGCGACGCGAGCAGCCGGCCGCGCGCCGGGATCTTCATCCCGATCACGCCCATCCGCTTCTCCACCGCGAGCGGCAGCAGCTCCGCGGCGAAGCTCCGATGGTGGGCGTCCGCCGCGTTGAGGGCCAGCAGCAGCGTGTCGAACTCGAACCGGCGGATCGCCTCCATCAGCACGGCCGGATCGGCGTGACCGGTGACGCCCAGAAAACGCACGCTCTTCTCGGCGCGGGCCTGCTCGAGCGCCTCGATCGCGCCGCCCTTGGCGAAGATCTCCTCGACCTGCTCCATGCGCGAGAGATTGTGGATCTGCCAGAGGTCGAGGTGGTCGGTCTCGAGCAGGCGGAGGGACTCTTCGAGGAGACGCAGCGAACCGTCGCGGGTGCGGTCGTGGGTCTTGCTGGTGAGGAACGCTTCACGGCGGCGGCGCTTCATGACCTGGCCGATGTAGCGCTGGCTCCAGCGCGCGTCCCCTCCGTAACGCGCGGCCGTGTCGATGTAGTTGACGCCGAGGTCGAGCGCGCGCTCGACGATCGCGACCGCGACGGCGGCGTTGTCGGGGCGCTCGATCGCGGCCTGTCCGCCAAGACTGAAGATCCCGACCGCATGTCGGGTGCGACCGAGGTTGCGAGTGGGCATCGCCGGGGCGGCGACCGGTGGATCCGCCGTTGGCCGATCGGCGCTGGTGGGTGGAGCCGCGCCGCCGGCCAGGCAGCCGACTCCGACGGCGGCACCGAGGCGGAAGAAATCACGGCGCGTGAGCGCCTTGCTGTTCCCAGGCTCCGGGTCGCGCATGGCTCGCCTCCCTCCTGCATTCGTTCGTGCGGCCGGGACATTTGTAGCACATTTTGCCGGGCCCCGGTTCTCGCTCGCGGGCGTCCCGCGGGGCGGGGAACGCGCCCCGGGGGGCTTCCGCCCGGGTGTAGACTCGGCCGCGCGGAAATGAGAACTCTCGTCCTACGCCAAGTAGCGGGTCTCGAGGCGGCCCGTAGCCCCGGTCGGGCGCCATGACCACGGCACTCGAGAAACTCCGCGCCTGGGTCGTGACCGCCGACATGGGCCTGGGGCATCAGCGGGCCGCGCACGCTTTATCCTATCTGGCCGAGGGCGGCACCCTCACGGCCGGCACGCCGGACGTGACCGACGAGAGCGAGGTCCGGTTCTGGCGGCGGCTGGCGCGGTCCTACGAATTCGTGTCGCGCGCCCGGGGGGTGCCGCTCGTGGGGAACGCCCTGTTCTCCGCGATGGACGGACTGTTGCGGATCCCCCCGCTCTATCCGCTGCGCGACCTCTCGTTTCCCTCTCTCAACAACCACATCGTCGATCACCTGATCCGCAAGGGCCTCGGTCGATCGCTCCTCACGAGGATCCGGTCCCTCAATCTTCCGTTGATCTCGACCTTCTACGCCCCGTGTCTGGTGGCCGACTACTACGGCCACGATTCGATCTACTGCGTCATCTGCGATGCGGACCTCAATCGCGTCTGGGTGGCTTCGAAGGCCAAGGAAAGCAGGATCAAGTACTTCGCGCCGTGCGGGCGGGTCATGCGGCGGCTGCTGCAATACGGCGTTCCGAACGAGCGGATCTTCATCACCGGGTTCACGCTCCCCCGCGAGAACATCGGCGGGCCGCAGATGGAGACCTTGAAACGCGACCTGGTGGAGCGATTGGGACGTCTCGATCCCAAGGGCAGGTTCACCTCGGTGTTCGGGGGGTCCGTCGAGGAGCTGCTGGGCGCGAGACCGCGGCCCTCGCGCGACGCCGCGCCGGTGACGCTGACCTTCGCGGTGGGAGGCGCCGGCGCCCAGGTCGAGATCGGGCAGATGCTGGCGCGGAGCCTCGCGCCAGGCATCCTGGACGGGCGCTTCCGACTGAACCTGGTGGCCGGCGTGAACCGCGCCGTGGAGCGGGCGTTCTGCGACTTCCTGATCCACATCGGCCTCGGGTCGGTCCGGGACGGGGCGGTCTCGGTCCTCTGCGAGGATCAGAAGTTCGTCTATTTTGAGCGCTTCAACCAGCTGATGCGCGAGACCGACATCCTGTGGACCAAGCCCAGCGAGCTGTCGTTCTACTCGGCCCTGGGGATTCCCATCGTCATGGCCCCCAGCATCGGGTCGCAGGAGGACAAGAACCTCAAGTGGCTCATGGACAAGGGCTGCGCCCTCCCGCAATACACGCCGCTGCTCGCCCTCGAATGGCTGACCGATATGCTGTCGGACGGCGTACTGGCGGAGAAGGCGTTCAACGGCTTCATCAAGAACCGCAAGCTCGGCGTGTACAAGATCGAAGAGGTGCTGCGGACCGGCTCGATGAGCAGGGAGAAGCATCCGCTCCTCAGGTGATACCGCTCATCGCGACCGGAATCCACGCGTCGCGCAGCTGACCGGCGGGAGATGCGCGGGGCTAGGATGCTGGTTCGGTATCGGTCGGTTGCGGCGCTCGCTCGGAGCGCCTCACACGTTCATCCCAGAACGCGCGGTACGCCGACCGCGTCTTCGCCACGTACGGCAATCTCTGGCTCACCAACTCGGCGCGGGTCTTTCCATCGAAGGAAATCCCGCGCTCACGCGCTCTGGCGAAGTACTGGTTGTCGGCCACGTTGCAAAACAGGCAGGCGGTCACGATGAACTCGTGATCATCGCGTCGGGGATCACCATTGGGGAGAAGATGATCCCAGGACAGGCTGAGCCATGCCGAAAAGTCGGTGCTTCCATCCAGGCCACAGTACACGCACTTGAACCCGTCGCGGCGGTGCACGGGGTACGCGTATCCACGAAGGGCGTCATCGAATCGGGCCGCCATGAGCTATCCCTCCAGGCCAAACCAACTCGACCCTTGTGACACGCGGCCCCGCGGCGGGCGCTGAACACCTTGGCCGCGGAGGGCCCGCGTACCACAAGGGGTCGAGTCGAACCAGGGGTCAGAGCAACCGCTCGGATACGCTGCCCCGGTCGAGTTCGAGGAGGCAAACTACGATCACCAGACGGCTCCACCGAGCTGGCGGCACTCACGTCACGAACTGTCGTCACTAGACCACCGAGCTTATCGCCGCCGCACAGCGCCGTCCGCTGCAACCGGTTGTTAGGCCACACGCACCACTCCGCTACTTTCCCACGCTTCCGAGCGCACGCGCCAGAATCACATTTGTCCCGAGCGCGACAAGAAACGCTGGGAGGGCCGTCATCACCGGCCAGATCCCGAGCGAGAGAAGCAGGAGCTGTCGGTGCTGATTGGTCGATCCGGTAAACAGTGAATGGATGTTTGCGCCAGCCGCAAGCCCGAATGCTCCAAGCGCAACGGCGACGGCGACGTGTAGGGCGGCCCGAGCAGGCGAGTTCTGCAGCCGAAAGCGCTCGTACGCAAGGTGAGCCGCGTATCCAATGGTGCTCACTACCCACGCCGCCAGGCGCCACGCGTGCACGTGAGTGGCGGGTAGCGCGAACACGATGCCGACGAGGGCGTACCCGATACCAAGGAAGACGGCCGCACGTACCCACGATTGGCGAGGTGATTCGCTCATGTGTGTGGCCTAACGCGGCGGTTCAGCGGCGCGCCGAGCGGAGCGAGGCGCGTCCGCTGTAACCGCTTGTTCGACGTAAGCGACGTCACTACTCCGCATGGGCGTCCGCTTCATGGTGCAGATGTGAAGCGCCATGGGAGGCAAGCCGGTTGACGCTCTCCACGAAGTGAATGTAATTGACATACGCCTCAACGTATTCTCGGCCTGCCTCGACGCTGTCTGCTACGTGCTTCTTCTTTTCCACCGCGACTGCGAAGCGCTTTTGTATGCCCTCGGCGACAGCGGCTGACATGTGCTTAGCCAGTTCATTCGCTGAGCCAGCCTGCAGAGCCTTATCGGCTGCCGCGATACCGGGGTCTACGTCGCTGGCGGGTTTCAGCCCCGTGAATGCTTCTCCTTCGCCGGCCCGGTGAATGCGCACGAGTGTCTCAAAGAAAAAGCGATCGGCGAGGGCTTTGGCATCACCACCTTTCCCCCGCACAGCCATCGTCTGCTTGAAGGCACCCCGAATGTCGTTTTCGTGTTCTTTGTTTACCCACTTGAGAACCGGAGTGGGATCACCCTTCTCAAGAGCCAAGCGAGCGTCTTGAACCACCGGACCTTCCAGCGAGTCGCAATGAGCCCAGACCCGACCAGGAATTAGTGACACGAAAGCGACCGCCATAAACAAGCCTGCACATGTCCAGAAGCGTTGAGGGTGCATAAATGTTCTCCTTACGTCGAACGCTCGCGCTCACCCGCGGGCCGCGCCCCGCGCGGGCCGGCGGGTGCATCGCGTTGTTGGGCGGTACAACCGCGAAGGCTGAGGAAAGAATGCATCATCGCGTCCAAGGCGGGACGACGCATGTGATGAGCCTTGCCTTCGCGGCTCCGATCGCCAAGCTTTCAATCATCGTCGTGCGTAACAGCGTGTCCGCCCAGCCCTGCACCAGTTGCGTCCGCATCGTTTCTCGGAAAACCGCCGGACTCCCAAAGGCAGCGGTCCAGGATCGGCCGGGCCCTTCATACGCATCTACCATGAGAAGCACGCAACTGCCCACGTCTTCGGAGAGCCGGGGATAAAGACTGAGCTTGATGAGATCCTGCTCAACCTCCCAAGGTATCCGCCCGGCATCTCCGACGCCGCTCAGGAATTTCTTGAAGGGGGCGCTGTCGAACACATTGTCGAATCGGCTGTAGTCGACTCGACTGGACTTCAATTCGAGAACGTGGAGCTTTCCCGCGTGGCGCACGGCAATATCCGGCATCGCTCTCCCCGGGAAGGAGGCACTTCGTACGCCGAGCGTATCCCCGATCGCGCGACGCGTCACGACGGACCCCGGGCCGAACGCGGCGATCACGACGTCTTGGGCCAAATCCTCGAGCCCAATCTCGCGGACGTCGTAGGTCTTGGAGGTCTGCTTGGGTCGCGTGAGCAGATGAAGCGTGTCGCCCTCGAGTAAGCGTCGCCGCAATCCCTCCATGGGCCAGGGCGGGACTCGACCAGAATCATGCTTCACGGAAGCGACACTCCCTTCGGCCAGAGACTGCCACCCTTCCCGCAGAATCCGCCCAACGCTCGGCATCAGCGGCGGCGCGCAGCGCCGTCCGCTGCATGCCGTTGTTAGGCAGCGCCCTTTCGTCGACACGGCTAACGAGATTCCGCGAGCGCCACTTTCTCCTTCCATTTCGCGGCGTCGACTCCCTTGACGAGCAGCCAGCCAGTCAGTGCCAGCGCGGCGACACCCGCCGGCATGAGCAGCAGGGGTGATGAGTACGACGGTGCCAGGGCCCACGTGAAGGTCTTGGCCACGAACCCGACACCACTCAGCGCCAAGAGAATTCCGATGAATTTGGGCAGAAAGCCCGATCGGTACATCAGATAGCCAAGGAGAACCGAACCGACTCCATAGAACATGGTGAACACGGACTGGCCATATCCGCTCACCTTGAGCGACAGCAACGCAAGAGCATGCAACTGCTCGGGCGAAAACGCCCTCAGCTGATCAGCGCCTCCGACGATGGGCAATGCCGCAAAATAGAAGGTCTGGGCCATCGCGAAACCCGCCGTCCCGATGAGCCGGAAGAAAACGGCGAGCAAGGCAAGGTCCTTTCGAACCGCCCGAAGCAATAGATAGAACAGCAGCGTGAGCCCTGCGTCACAAAGGGCCTCGACGAGATACGCAGTGAAGCCCCAGCGAAACAGCGACTCGGACGTTATGATCTTCGCTGCCGTCGCCGCGGCATCCTGCGACACCACGAGTGCAGCCGGGACGTAGGCCTCGCCAAACCCGCCGGCCACGATCGAGATGAGGCCCAAGACTCCGGCGGTCCTGGCGTACATCTGTATGGAGTCGGCGCTCGCTTCGCTGGTGATGGGCCTTGTGGTCATGACGGGGTTCTCCTAGCTCGAGTAGTGTCATCTCCCGCCACTGAGATGACAAGAGTGAAGAGCACCCATACGTGCTGCGGCGAATGCCGGTTTCAGAGCACCACGCGCTAGCAGCCGGCACGTGGGCATGCGCTGCCTAACGCCGCGCATCAGCCGCGCGCATGCTTTTTGCGCGTCGGCTGCATGCGCCTGTTAGACGGCATACGGCCGCGGACGACCCCAGCGACGGTGGGTGAACGCCTCGATCTCGGGCGGCCTGCCGGGATACCATGCAGCATTCCCTCCACGCTGATGTCCTCGTCCACGTCAGGCCAATGGACCCCTTGCCCAGCGCCGACGAGACGGAAGTTGGCCCGCTGCTTGGGCGTCGCGTCCGACAGCCGCCAAGACCACGCAAGTGGAACGCTGATCACCCGCCCATCGGCCAGATGCGCGATGATCTCGTTCGCCGTGACGCGCACATCCTGGATCAGTGGGTCGCTGGTAAACTCAGCCGCAGTGCTCATGCCATGCCTCCAATATCGTGGCGCGGTGGGCTACAATGATCCGTCGCATCTTGCTCAACTCCCGCGCGCCGAAGCCGTGGCTGCGGGCAAGTCCGACTGGCTCGAGCCAGAACTTGCAGGTCGCGTTCTCGCGCTCGACGTGCACGTGTGGAGGTTCGTTGCAGTCGAAGCTCGTGAAGAAGAACCGATACGGTCCGGGCATTCCCTTGATTCGTGGCATCCAGGACTTGCACCTCCTCGGGGGCGTAACCATCCCAACCTATCACCCTCGACTGCGCTCCGTCCGCTGCCAGACAGACCCGGCTAAGGGTCTGTAAAACAATTAGTTGACTATTTAGTGTTTCGGTGAGGAGCGATCACATAGTTCCAATCACCGTGAAACGGGTTGGGTTTGAGGTTGATGGTGGTCATCTGTTGCGCCGTGAGTTTCAGGTCCTTGGGGTATTTGTGGGTGTCCAGCACGCAACGAACCTTGAGGCCCGCCTTGGTTCGGGTCCCCGCGATGAGGCTGACGATGGCCGCATGATTGAGCAGCGGCTGACCTCGCCAATTCTGCGAAATGAATGAGAAGAGACGATGCTCGATCTTGTTCCACTTGCTGGTCCCCGGCGGGAGATGGCAGACCGAGATGATCAGCCCCGTCTGCCGAGCCAGTTTCTGGAGTTCCCACTTCCAGAGTCGCAGGCGGGACCCGTTGCTCCCGCCACGATCGGCGGTGATGAGGAGCGACTTGGCGCGCGGGTAATGCTTGCGCCCCAGTTCGCGCCACCAGCGTCGGATGGTGGCCACGGCGAATGCGGCGGTGTCGTGGTCCACCCCCACACTGACCCAGCCCAGGTTTCGACCGAGATCGTACACGCCATAGGGGATGGCCTTGCCCTTGGCGGGATCCAGGAAGTCATGAACCTTCACCTGCTCCGGGTTCCCCTGGGGGCGCCACGCTCGCCCGCCATTCTTGAACCGCCCCACCAGTTCCTTCTTCTTGGTGTCCACCGAGATCGCCGGCTGGCCGCGCTTCAACTGGGTCGTGACCGCCTCGTTGATGTGCTCGAACTGCGCATTCCGATCGGGATGACTGGCCCCCTCCAGCGTCTTGCGGTTGGCCTGCAGGCTGTATTCCAGGTCATGCAGCAGTCCCGCCACCAACGTGTGGCTGACCTCATAGCCCTGCGCGTTCAATTCCTCGGCCAGGCGACGCGTGCTCTTGCAGGTCCAGCGCAGCGGCGACTCCGGATCCCCTCGCGTCACCGGTTCCACCAGATCCTCCAACGCCGTCGTCAGTCCGGGCACCAGCACGGTCGTCCGCTTCCGCCCGGCCCCCGAGCGTCGAACCCGGGAGGGGTCCAGGGTCTTCTTCTGAGCCAGCTCCGCAAGCCCTCGAACAATCGTATTGCGTGCCAGCCCGATCGCACGAGCGACCACCGCGATCCCACCCCGCCCCAGAGCCCGGGCCTCAGCCCCGGCCCACATCCGCCGGTGGCGCTCGTCCATCGCGGGCAAAAGCGCGCGGTACTTTGCGCGGATCTCCTGCTCGGATCCCATGCCGCCAGGATCGGACAAACCGAGTTAATGATCAAGTTATTTCGTTACGACCCCTAAGGTGGTGTTCAGCCGCCGCCGAAGGCGGTCGGCTGGAACACAGGGTTGGGCCTCAGCCTCTTTAGGCGCATCAACTCCCCCGGCTTCTAGGTTGTGCCACTCATCATGATGAAATCAGCTTCCAACTCCTGAAGCCGTGCCATGGTCCGGGCTAGGACCCCCCGGACGGGAAGCATATGTAAGCGCGCCGCGGCAATACGTTTGTTCGCTTCCTCAAGGTGGTCTTTCTCTAGAAGATCCAGCACGTGCTTGGCTTGGTCACCCAACCACCGGGCTGCATCGTTGAGTGAATCGACCATGAGACTATCACTCTGACTCAGCCCATAGAACAAACTTCTCAGTGCTTCTCGTTCGGTCTTGTCTAGATCGACAACTCTTTGGAACCACGGATCTAGGAACATTTTGTAGATATTCTCGATCTTGCTGCAATGCCCTCGTGTTGCCTGGAGCCGGGCCCAAAGGGTTTGCCCTTCAAGAGCGTGCAAGATCGCGCGATCGTTCCCAACTTCTGGACCGCAATCAAGGGTTATCGAAAGAAACCTCACCACTTCGGACTCAAATACGAGTAACGACTTGAGTAGCTCCTCTAACACTGTCGTCAGCTTCGCAGCAGCACGGTCTGGCTGCTTCATCAGCTTGCGCTTAATCGCGTCTAGCAGGCCAAGTTCTTCTGTCAATTTAGAGAGCTTACGTCCGACATCCAGAATCGCAACTTCAGGGGTTGTCATAGCTCTCTCCAAGATAGACCGGGACTGTCCATGAGGCCCAAGAATTCGACGGAACTGCGTATCCGAATACACAGACCCGCGTATCGCGAAACAACTCCGGCCCGGTTGCAGGGCAAGTCCCGCACTCAGGCTGCGATACGGCTTCCGCGCGCACGTTGCCGGCGGGGATAGACGGCGAATGTGGCCGCGAGCGTCGAGCATCGCCGGCGCCTGGGCCCCGACGATCGAAGAGCGGGACGGCCTGATCGGTGAGAGCTCCGGGATGGAGGCCGCAGGAAAGGCTACTCGGGCGGCACTCTCGGTTCAAGCGCGACGCGTCGTCGTCGCGCTGAGGCGCCGGGTCGCCGCCGGCGGCCCAACCGCCACCCACCTACTG
>Ga0154739_1002_pt2 | contig 34952 bp, 23 predicted proteins | sample Rifle2008BG16ft_FD_105747 | JGI IMG/M metagenome (GOLD analysis project Ga0154739, IMG submission 105747) | Candidatus Eisenbacteria bacterium RBG_16_71_46 | reverse complement strand
GGTTGTCGGGAGTACCGGAGCGCGAGGCCGTGCTTCTCAGCGCCTCGATCACCTGCTGCGGCGTCCAGGTCGGCCGCGCCTGGATGAGACAGGCGGCGAGGCCTGCGAGCAGGGGAGTGGCGAACGAGGTGCCACTGCCGGTGGTGTACCCTTGCGGGTTGCCGGAGGTCGACACCAGGGGATTCGAGAGCCCCCGCGCGACCAGGTCGGGCTTGATGCGCCCGTCCGCGCTCGGGCCGTACGAGGAGAACGAGGCGATCGTGCCGCCGGCGTCGACCGCCCCCACCGCGATCAGGCTGTCGCCATTCACGTCGGCCGGGGCGATGAGGTAGTGCCAGAGCTTGACGCCCTCGTTGCCGACCGCGTTCACCACCAGGATGCCCTTGCTGGCCGCGATCTCGGCTGCGCGCGTGACGATGGTGGTGTGCCCGTCCATGTCGGCGTAGGTGTAGCTTCCCACCCCACCGTCGAATTCGCTGTAACCGAGCGACGAGGTGATGAGGTCGGCGCCGAGGCTGTCGGCCCACTCGGCGCCCATCGCCCAGTTGTCCATCTCCACCGGGGCCTCGCCGGCATCGTTTTCGGTGCGCGCGAGCGCGAACTCGGCCCCGAACGCGGTGCCCATGTAGGTCCCGGGAAGGTTGCCGCCGATGCAGCCCATCACCCAGGTGCCGTGGCGGAACGCGGGCGAGGGCAGGCTCGTGAGCGTGTCGGTGACCGTGGTGTCGCCGTCCACGAAGTCACGCGTGCGCCCCGGTGCGATGATCTGGTTGCGCAGCGCTTCCTGCTTCTCGTGGAAGTTGAAACCGTTGTCGAGGATGCACACCAGCACGCCGGTACCGACGTAGCCCGAGTCGTGCAGCGCCGGCGCCCCGATCTGCGAGACTTGGCCCTGGGTCTGCCCGTAATCGACGAGCGTCGCGGTGGGCCACTCCGCCATGCCCGCGCCCGAAGGCTTCTGCGCCCGGGTGAACTCGGGTCCCGCCGGCAGGTCGCGCATCGGCATCGCCCGCTCCGCCGGCACCACGCGCGCGACGAAGGGCAGACCCGCGACCTCGGCGAGCCGCGCGCCGTCCAACGTGAGCGAGACCTGGTTGAACCAGCGCGACGCGTGGCGCGGGGCGAGCCCCTGCGCCTTCAGCGCCTCGACGTAGGGCGCGTGCACCGGCAGGTCGCGCTCGTCCACCAGCGGACGCACGCCGGCGCGCTCGCGCCGGGCGCGGGTGCGGGGCGCCAGCGCGGCCTCGGCCTCGGCGAGGCGCCGGGCGAGGTCCGCGGGACCGCGCCCGCCCTTGTCGGCGAACGCCACCCAGACCGTCACCGGCCCGGGCGCGAGGCCGCGCAGCGCATCGAGCAGGCGCGGGTCGAGCTTGGCCGCGACCTCCGCAGGGAGCACCGGGGCCGCCGCCCGCGCCGCGGGGACGGCGGCGAGCGCCAGCACCATGAGCAGCACCAGCCCCCGGACGCGCGCGCGCGCCACGGGACCCGATCCGCCCCTGCGCCCCGAACCCGCAATCCGTCCCGATTCCGCCATGTCCGTTTGCCTCCTTCCGCGCCCGCGGCCGCCGCCGGCCTTCGCGGTCGCGCCGATCGCCGTCATGGCGCTGCCGGCGACAGGACCTGGACCGTCGCCTCGATCGTGCCGACCTCCAGGCCGGCGTGGTTGCGCACCACCGGGCGCGCCTCGTGCGCGAGCGATTCGATCTCGGCCGGCGACAACGCCTCCAGTTGCTCCAGGACCGCCACCACGGCGGGGCCGAGTGCGCGCACCTGGCCGTCCTCCGCCTTGATCGCGATGCCCAGCGCACGGTCCGGAAGACCGATGCACTCGAGCCCCTCCGCTCCGCCCTTCGCCACGAATCGTCCTCCGGTGCGCTCCATCACCGCGGTGCTCAACCGCCCGGCGCCGCCCACCGCCCGCGGATGCGCCTGCATCGCGGTGCGAATCCGGTGCAGCGCGCGCTCGCGGCCGTCGCCCCCGGCGCGCGCCGCGGCGAGCCGGGCGTAGGCGCGGGCCATGCCGGCGAGTGCCACGCCGAACACCGAGACGCTGCAACCGTCCACCGCGACCAGCAGCGATTCCGGACCCACGCCGCACATCTCGCCCACGGTACGGCGCATGAGCTGCTGCAGCGGATGCTGCGGCTGCTCGTAGCCGGTCACCGGCCAGCCTTCCGAGAGCGCCAAGCACAGCATGCCGGCGTGCTTTCCGGAGCAGTTATTGTACAGCGAACGGCGCCGTTCCGGATGCGCCGCCAGCAGGGCCGCGGATTCCGGGTCCAGCGGATCGTGGTAGCCGCAGGCCAGGTGCCGTTCCGAGAGGCCGATGGTCTCGAGGATCCCCGCGACCAGGGCGACGTGGTGCGGACTGCCGGTGTGGGAAGCGGCCATCACCGCCAGCTGCTCGTCGGTGAATCGCCAGCGGTCGGCATGCCCCCGCTCGACCAGGGGCACCAGCTGGAACGGCTTGGCCGCGGAGCGGAACGTGGTCAGCAGGCCCGGCTGATCGCTCCCCAGCGCGATGCGGCCTTCCGGATCGCAGGCCGCCGCCTGGACGCGGTGGCGCGACTCGGGGATGCCGCCCCGCCAGACGACGACGTCGATTCGAAGACGCATGCACTCCGGTCGGTTCAGGCGATGCGTTCCGCGCGGCGGCGGGCGCGGACGCTCAGCGGATGACGATGAAGCGATTCTGGAAGCTGAACCCCGAAGCCTCGATCCGGTACATGTAGATCCCGGACGCCACGTCCCTGCCGTTGGCGTTCTTCAGGTCCCAGCGCGCGAAGTCCCGTTGTCGGCCGGGCAGATTCTCGTCGTGGTCGAGGTCGGCGACGAGGTCGCCGGAAACGGTGTAGATCCGGATCCGGGCCCGTGACGGAAGGTTGATGAAATGGACCTCGTGGCCGCCGGCCTGGTCCCAGGCCTCGTGGGCCCGGTAGGGATTCGGCACCACCGCCACCTGTTGCAGGGTGGCGGTCGGGCCCGCCGTGGGCTCGATCGGGTCGGCGAACGGTTTCGCCGCCGTCCCGTTGCTCACGTTGAGCGCCTTGTGGTTGAGGTTGATCATCGGACAGGTGGAAGAATCCCCGGGCGTCGCGCAGCGCGCGTAGGTGTCGAAGGTGTCGCGGCCGGCCACGTAGAGGTCCTCGTAGAGATTGTCGGTGGTGTTGCGCGCCTCGTAGGTCACCGCGTACCAGGTGAGGAATCCGTCGTGAGGACCCGGCGGAGGAATGAGCTTGAAGATCGAGTCGCCGACCGTCAGACAACGCCCGACGATGTCCACCCGGCGGCAGACCTTGACCCAGGTCCCGTTCGAATCGGGGTCGATGAACGTGACGACGCTGTCGTGGACCACCTGGCCCAGGCACTTGAACTCGAGGGTGGCGGTGTCCACCACCGAGAAGTTCCAGGTGCGCTCGTCCCCCGCATTGCGGGAGAAGCGGCGGATGAGCATCATCTGCGAGGTGTCGGGGTTGCTGGTCGCGCGATAGATGCGGTAGCCGCCGAAGTCGCGCCGGGCCTCGGCGCGCCGGTCACGCAGGAAGCGCACCGTGATCGCGCGCGAGCTCTCCCGGATGCTGTCCGCCAGCGGCGCCTTGAAGCTCCCGACGCAGCGATTCGGCCGGTAGATGCTGCTGTCCTGGTAGACCCCCGGATAGGCCCACACCGGGATGCGCGGGAAGGCGCTCGCGCCCGCTGCGGACGCGGAACCCGGGGCGCCGACCCCGAGGGCCAGCGCCAGGATGGCCAGCAGAAAGACGGTTCGCGCGCGCCGGGACCGACCGAACGATGCCATGCGGCTACTCCCTGGGGTTCCGAGTGAGCGGGATGGGCGATGCCGGTGTGCGCGCCGGCGCCGCGGCCGGCGCGGGCGGAGTCCACGCCGGCGGCTTGCCGATCGCACTCGCCGCCCGGGCGGGCCCGGGTGCGGCCCGGCGGGGGATATTCCAGTAGTTGCCGAGCACGAAGTCCACGAGCTTCTGGCAATCCTGCCGGCTGAAGATCCACAGGCTGAACCCGGTGAAGACGAACGGCACGTTGTCCTGCCCGTGGTAGATCGTCATGCACGGATTCTGGCCCACGAGTCGCCCGCTGGAATCGAAGACCTCGCGCGGCATGATGAGGCCGGTCGCCTTGTACAGCGTGTCGAGCGTCGCCCCCAGCGTCTCGCGGTCGGGATCCGGGTTGAGGTCCTCGAGGATGCGGTTCTCGAGCGACAGGTACTCGACGTCGAACACGCTTTGGTAGAACACGCCGCTGGACTGGCCGCTGCGTCCGGGCGTCGGGAAGACGTCCCCGAGAGCCGCCGACTTGTTCCGCATCTGGGCGGGCAACAGCGCGTAGTTCGGCGCACCCGGCCACCCACCCACCGCATTCGGCGACGTCCTGATCTGGATCGCGCCGCGCTGGGCCTTGATCTCGGAGCGCCAGTGGGCGAGGTCGTACATCATGCGCCCCGGCACCAGCTCGCCGAGGGTGTTCGACCAGGTCACGCCGCCGATGTCGTTGGTGGGCCTGTTCCACGGAACCAGGCTCGCGTAGGCACCACCGCCGCCCGCCAGCCAGACCAGGCCGCCCTGCTTCACGTAGGCCGCCAGGGTATTGACCCTGCCGGGACCGCTCATGTAGCGGAGCGCGCTGATGGGGTTGGTGGGGTCGTTCCCGGGCTTGCTGTTGATCGCCCCCTGCGCGTCGGTGATCCACACCACGTGCTGGTAGCGCCCCAGGACCGCCAGGCGGACCGCGATGTCGGTCTGTCCGATCTGGGTGCCGATGGTGTCGAAGACGTAGGGCGCGAACAGGCCCGCGGGGCTGATCGCGCCGGCCGAGACACACCGCCACGGCACGTTGCCGATCGCGAACAGGAAGGTGTCGAGCTCGGCCGTGGTCGGCCAGATCCCCTTGGGCAGCTCCACGCAGTTGCCGGAGATCCGCTGATCGGTCAGCAGGCGGGTGTCGTTCACGACGGCGAGCGGGCGCTCGAAGGTCGCGCGCACCACGGGGAAGCGCACGATGCCGAGGCTGCGCAGGCCGTTGTTGTCGATCGCCTCGACGTAGAAGCGATGCTCCTTGGTCTCGGGAATGTACTCGGGTTTCAGGCAGGCCCGCGTGGTGAGCAGGCTCGGGGAGCTCCAGTGCGAGAGGTCGGTGAGCTCGTCGCTGCGCTCTTTGTTGTCGCCGACGTCGGCGATGTCGAGAGCCCAGCGGTAGGCGATGATGTCGGCGCCCGGCGGGGCCACCGCCTCCCAGTTGAAGCACACTTCCTCGCCCGCGGGCACCTCGACGAAGATCTCGCGGGCCGGGTCGGTGCTGTAGCCGCCGCTCGCATAGGTGTAGTCGAAGAATTCGTTGAACATGCGGATCGTGGGACCGAGCGATCCGGCGAGCCCCACCTGGAAGCGCAGCATGTTCGAGTTGAGGCTGAAGATGGGCGTATAGGCCCCGGCCTCGTCGAAGCCCATCACCACGAACAGGTACTGCTGGTTGGGCGTGAGGTTGGTGAACTGGACCTGGGTGGTTTCGGGACTGGTCGCGATCCAGCCGTCGGCGGGCGAGAAGTCCGGAGCGAACTTGAGCAGCGAGTCCGGGTACTGGATCGCCTGATCGAACGTGACGCCCTTTGTGTTGTATGCGGGGCCGATCAGGAGATACCGGTACTGAACCGGCTTCTGGGTGAACTGCCCGTCGGCGTCGGTCCCGGTCCAGGAGATGCGCACCGCCGGGGTGACGAATGCCCGGGTGAGCGAGTTCGGCCGCGGGGAGGTGATCTGCGTGGTGGGCGCCACGGTGTACGAGAAGAAGGCGCGCGTCGCCACCTCGGAGCTGTCCCCCCTGTCGTCCACGGCGCGCACGGCGAAGACGTGGAAATCGATGGCATTCGCGTTCCGCGTCGTCGAGTCCGGCCGCGTCGAGCGGAAGAACAGGATCGAGTCGTTCTTGGCCGTGGGCACCCACTGGATGGGCCGGCCGTCGGTCGGCGGGTCCACGGCGACGACGAAGTTCCGGACCCGTCCATCGGGGTCGTCGCCGACCCAGCTCATCCGGTACGCGTAGAACACCGGCGACTGCGTGTCCACCGGGGCGCTGGTCAGCCGCACCGTGGGCTTGAGGTTCGGGACCAGAATGTCCTTGATCTTCTTGGTGCAGCCTGCCCCGGCGAACGCCGCGAGGACAGCGGTCGCCAGGAGGATTCTCTGGCTCAGCCACTCGGACTTCATGGGGTCTTCTCCACTGCGGCGCGATCGGAACCCGGTCCCGGGGGCACCCAATTCGAGGACGTCGACGACGATGGCGGCGCGGGCGCCGTGACGTGAATGTCGTAGTTGATGCAACGCCCCTGCCCGGCGAGCAGCTCGCACTGCGGGCAGTCGCACACCTCGATGCGGATGGTCACGTTCGCGCTCACGACCTCGGGCGGGATCGGGTAGGAGAGCACCGTGTAGGACCCCGGGGTGCTGACCCGCTGGAGCGCCAAGGGGGCGATCGTGGTGTCGCGTCCCGCCGGGTTCAGGCCCCGGAACGAGATGCTGAAACGAATCAGCTTCGAAGTCGAGGGTCCGCCGACCCGGGTCGGCGGATTGTTGGGATTCACCGGATCCTCGTCATCCGCGGTGAGCCGGAAATCCACCGACCTCGTCGTGAGCACCTGGCCCTCGGTCGGACTGAAGTTGGGCGTCGCGGGGAGCAGTGCCGGGGACTTGTTGACGAAGAAGGTCATCACCTTCTTCTGGCGGAGATTCCGCTCCTGCTGCGTCCCCCCGCCGGACCCCAGGGGTGGGGGATCCACGAGCGTCGCGAGCGCGCGCGGGTCGGGCACCGTAAAATCGAGCCCGCCCACCACACGCCCGTCGCCGTCCTCCGCCCGCACCAGGGCGAAGGCGCGGCCCGACTGGGTCATCGACCAGTAGCTGCTGATGGTCGGAGCGCGGCGGGGATCGGTCGGGTCGAAGAGCGGGTAGAGCCCGGTGAACGAAGGCGTGCTGTAGGAGCCGGTCGGATCCACGGCGACGCCGATGAACGAGCGGAATCCCACCGGCGATCCATTGGGCGGGCCGGCCTGCAAGATGGTGGCCCCGGGGTCGAGCACGATGGGATTGGGATCCACCGGAGAGACCTTGATGCGGTAGGGGGAGTCCTGATCGAACCCGCCGTTCTCCAACACCACCCAGGAGTTCAGGTGGACGGTATCGTTCTCGCTCCGCACGTAGATGCGGTTCTTGTATATCTCGAAGAAGGTCTTGCGCACCGGGCGGGCCGCGGGCAGCACTTGGACCGAGTCCCTGTGGAGCAGGCTGCCGGTGAGGGGCACGGTCCACTCCGTGGCGGTCGGCGGATACTCGAAGAACCGGTCCCGGCCCGTGTTGGTGTAGCCGAAGGCGCCGGGATCGGGCCCCGAGAACCACGTGTCGGGGGCGAGATTCATCCGGAAGCGCCGCGTGGTCTCGGTGGCGCCTCCCGCCTGGTCCACCGCTCGGAGCGTGAAGACCTTGTCGCCGGCGGTGACGGCGCCCGGCGGATAGACCTTCTCGTGGACCGAGGAATCCACCGGGACGAAATCCGTTTCGTCGAGCTTGTACTTGTATCCCGCGACGTAGGTCCCCTCGAGCCTGGGTTCTCCCCGCCAGCGGAACGTGAGCCGGCAGACGGAGGGGACGAAATCCGAGACCTCGGTCTGCAGGTTGAGGGTGTCGGTGATGGCGTAGGTCGTGTCCTTCGTGAACAGCGTTCCCCCGGGCGTCTGCCGGAAGACGTCGCCGTCGGCGAACGCCTCCAGGAGGACCCGGGGCGGGAACCGGTCGCGGGCCTCGAACACGAAGCGGGCGGGTGTCGGATCGGGCTTGCCGGCGTTGTCCACCGCGTAGATGAAGAACGCGTGCTGCCGTACGCCGCTCAACTCCGCCACGTTGAAGATGAAGGTCGAATCCGTGCGGGACGTGAAGCGGTAATCGCGCGCGCGGGGACCGGGAAGCGGCGGGATGCCGATGCCGGGAATCGGCGTCGCCACGGTCTCCACCACCGCCCAGTAGAATCCGGTGACCGCGCCGTCCTGATCCGCGCCCGCCCAGTAGAGGTGGAACCTCACCGGGATGTTGCCGATGATCGGCGGACTCGGCGGCTGTCCGGGGATGTCACGGATGGTGATCGTGTCCTGCGGGGCGGCGGTGATCCAGGTTTCGGGGGCCTGGTTCCGGTCGTCCGCCGGGGTCAGCGCCTGACGGCATCCGAACCCCAAACCCAAGGCACAAAGACATACTACGAGCCCAGCACGCAAGCGCATTCCAGCCCCCGGCACGCCCAGTCATGTGAAGGGAATGCAGTCAAGCTAGCAGGGGCCCCGGAGAGCGTCAAGACCCAAAACCCCTGATGCGAAGCATTCGCAGGCGCTTGCGCGTGGTGCCCGGGGCCGGGAGGGCCCGCGCGCCGGGGCGACCCGGCGCCATCCGGGCCTCCTCCGCGGGCGTGCTCCCCCCGCAGCCGGCCAAAGCCGGGCCGCTCCGGCCGCTCCGGCCGGCACTCCCGTGCCCCGGCCGCGGCACGACAAAACGGGGGGTGGGGCCGAAGCCCCACCCCCCGTGGCACTGCGGATCGTCTAGTTCAGCACGACGATCTTGTTCAGGTTCTCGAAGTTGTTCGCGCGGCTCGAGATCCGCGCGAAGTAGACACCCCGCGGGACCTGCTTGCCGTGATCGTCTCTTCCGTCCCAGGTAACCGGATTCAGGCCCGCCTCGAACTGGCGCGAAGCGACCAGCCTGATCTGGCGACCGGCGACGTCGAAGACCTTGATCTCCACGAAGTCCTTCTTCGCGATGGAAAGCTGGATCAGTGCAGACCCGTTGACCACCGGGTTACCCAGCACCTTCGCGAAGTTGACGAACTGCGAGCCGTTGCCGTTGTTCGGAACGTCGAGCGTCACCGACGGAGCACCCGTAAGCGGGCAGATCGCGCCGAAGAGCTGGTTGAGCGTGTAGTAGAAGTACGCCACACGTCCGACCGTCGAGTTGCCGAACCGGCTGCGCAGGTTCTCGATATCCCACCCGTCCAGCAGAGCGATCCAGGGCCGTGCAACCGCCGAAGGCTTGACGACTCCGGACACGTACGCCCCGCCACCCGGCGCGTATTCGGAAGCCTCAGTGGCCTCCAACAGGCCGGTGTTGACCGCGAGGACGTCGAGCGTCTGCAGACAGGTGTTGTTGATTCCATAGATGTCGCCGGCGGCGTTGATCGACGTCTTCGTGATCAGATCCACCGTCGCCGCCGAGTTGCCCGACGCCGTCAAGTAGCCCGGCGCGACCAACGTGGCACCCATGTAGTTCGTCATGAACGTGAACTGAGGCGCCCCTGCGCCCGTTCCATCGCAGTACTCCGCGAAGCCGTCACCCTCGATCATGATGCCGCGCTTGGCGGACGGCGTGGCGCCGTTCAGGAACAGTTGGAGCATTCCGGTGTCATCCGACGACCGGTCGGCGAACGGACCCAGGATCCCCGAGTTCAGGTCGCCGGTCAGGATCAGGAGGACCTTGTAGTAGGCCTCGAGCATGTCCAGCGTCGGAGGATTCTTGGTGGTCTTGCCTTCCGCGAGGTTCGGGAAGACCGGGATGAACCCGAGGCGACCGCCGATCGAGGCCGCACCCGTCGTCAACGACTCGGACGCCTTGACGCCGTACATGTCCCACGTGCTGCCGGCGGAGGCGTTCTTGTTGGCGATGAAGTAGGTCGGATCGTTGACGCTCGTGCCACCCGGCCCTCCGCCGTAACCGTCGGAAGCACCGCGAGCGAGAGCGGACGTGGCGCCGATCGAGTCCGAAACAGCCTTCCAGACCCGCTCATTGCCACGGCGATCGTTCAGATCCACGTACAGCATGCACGCCATGCCGAGGCCGCCCTGGTTGAAGGCGGGATCCTTCCAGCGATCCGGCAGCACGCTGAATTCCTGCCACCGATGACCGTCCGACGAACCTTCCAGATTCTGCGGCGATACGCGGCCGGTGTCCGGAGCCATCGCGAACTGGTTGGGATCGGGATCGTCAAGGTCATGACGACGCAGGAAGTACTGGACGTGAGCACCCGGCGTCAGCAGACCGTCGGGGACCACCTTGGTGCCCTGGTAGGTCTGCGTCTGACCGTTGTAGCCCACTCCACTGGGATCGTTGGTCACCCACACCGGCGGGAAAGTACCGGAGCCGCAGGTGATGTTCGCGGCCACGGCTCCACCCGTCTCGTCGATCATGAAGCAGCGGTTGCGGGCGATCGCCAGCGAATTGCGCGGGCCCGGCGAACCGCCGAACACACCGACCTCGTCCTCGTGGTAGGTCCCTGCCCACTGTCCACCGGTGTTCGGGTTGCCGATGCCCTGGCCCTGAACCGGGAACAGGTTGCCGAACACGGTGTCGATTCGGGCGCTGTTCCAGACCAGCGAACTCCACCCGCTCGGCGCCGCGGCGTGAGCCGCGACCGCACCGCTGCTGGCGTACAAGCCCGGGCTCGCCATGTAGCTACCCCAGAACGAACCGTCGCCCGAGGTCGCAGCCGTGAGACCGGTCGGCAGCTGGCGCAGGCCACTGGCGGGATTGCCAATGGTCACGTAGTTGCCCACACCCGGCCGGATGCGGAAGGCCAGGTCCATGCGAACCGTGTCGCCCACCGCGCTGCACCAGAGCGAATCACCCGGCACGGTCGGACGGTTCAAGGTCCCGTCGGTCTGAGCGCTGTTGAGACCGATCTTGATCAGGGCCGACGTGGTGTCGAAAGCCGCCGTCCCAGGAAGACCGGGGGTCTCCGTAGCCGGGAACGAATCGTTCAGCCAGTTCCAGATTTCGATACCGATCGCAGCGGGCGTGCCGTCGACGATGGCCAGCGCCATGTTGTCGAAGTAGCACCCGTCGGTCGGGCCGCATCCGGTGGTGATGCCGAACCGGTAGCACTGGTTCAGCTTCTGCAGGAAGAGCCGCAGCGAGTCCGGCTGACCACTGGGATTCGACGTCTTGATCAGACCGTTGGTATTCGCCCCGTCGATGACCTGGAAGCACTGGATATCGGGGTTGAAGTAGAGGAAGCCGGGCAAGCACACTTCGCCCCAGGCCTGCTGGCCGCCGACCGGCTCGAACGGCTTGGCCGGATCCAGCGCCTGAGCGGCCGGATAGCTCTGGAACCCGAACTGCCAAATGGCGCCGGTCGCGAACACGTCGAAGATGCCCGCGTACATCTCGTACCACGTGTAGTAGTCGTCCGTCGGAGAGGCTTCCTCCAACGTCAGGTTCCAGCCGTTCTTGACCTTCGACAGAGCCAGGAGGTTGACGGTGGGTGAGATGATGCCCCACTCGCCCTCGCGCTCGGTCGGGATCAAGGCGCTGGACGCCGCCTCGTTCTCCTCGTGGATACCCGCGGAGATCACGGTCCCATCGAGGTTGCAGATGCGGTTCGGGCTGCCGACCGCACCGCACAGATCCTGGTACGGAAGGCCGGCCACGTCCTCGGTGTGGAAGTAGATCGCCGGCGGCTTGCCGGTGGACTTCCAGGCCGCAGTGGCCGCGACACCGGTGTCGTTGTCGATCGAGCCCGCGGCTTCGAAGTCGCCCCAGGCGCCGGTCAGCTCGTAAGTGGCGTCATTGTTGGCGTCGACTTCGACGTTGTCCACCTGCGCCGCGCCCTTGCCGCCCGAGGAGTACGACGGACCTTCGTCGTCGAACCCGCGGTTGGTGTGGACACGGAACGCCAGACGGATCTTGCCACCGCCGGCCGCGCGGAAGTCATCCGCATCGGCGCCGCTCAGCGTCAGCACGACCCCGGTGCCGTTGTTGTCACCGGCCACGCCCATCAGCCAGCGGGCGTGGTTGCGCTGCACCACTTCACCCATCCAGCGACGCTGGGCGTCGTAGATGGCCTCGGTGGTCCCCAGCGAGGTCAGGAACGTCCCCTCCGCCGGCGCGCCCATGTAGACCTCGAACGAGTCGAGCGGAGCGTCGGTGTTGGCCGGGGTGCCGGCTTCGGCACTGATGAAGTTGGTGGTGACCTGGTTCTCGCTCAGCATGTCCCACAGGTGCCAGCCGGTGCGGGTCTTGTCGACCGCGTCCTTGGCCGTGGACATGCGGGTCTGGTAGTTGAACTTGACGTTCACCGGCGTATTGGCCGCAACGCCGGTCATGTCGATGTCCTTGTACAGGATCTGGTCCATCTGCGAGCCGTAGCCTGGGAAGGACCGGCTGTTCACGATCGTCAACGCGCCCTGACGCTGGTTGTAATCCAGCACCGTAGCGTTGAACGCGTTCCCGGTGATGGGATCGCTGACCGTGACGTCACCGTGCGAACGCAGACCCATCCACGCCGAGAAGCTGTCGTTGAGCGGGGTCCAGTTCGGCTGCACGGGATTGGTGCCCGGAAGCGGGCTGCCGACCGCGAGGCCGTTGCCGCCCGGATCGCGGTGCCACACGCCGATCACGCCGAAGGTCCGCTTGTGCGCGGCGCCCTGGTTGATGACGAAGTTGGCCTGGTTGCCGAGCTCGATCGTCCACCACGGACGGTCCTCGTCCACGCGCGTGGCGCCGCTCGCATTGCGATGCGGGCCGCGCACCGGCCACCAGCCGAGAAGGCTGTCGCCGTGCGTCTTGGTGATCTGATCGTTCTCGAACGTCCAGAGCCCCTGCGTATCGTAGTAGGGGTGATTGGCGAAACCGCCCGGCTCACCGAGCATTCCGCCGACGTTCCAGTAGTTGGTCACGGCGGGGACGGCCGTCGGATCGACGAAACCCACCCACACCGTGTCGTTCGGAGTCGGAGTCGCGGAGACTCCGAGATTCGCCGCACGCGTCCGCAGCTGCTTCGAGATCTTGGCATTCATCAACTTCGTGCCGTCTTCGAATCCCGTAGAGCCTTCGGAGGCTGCGTGCACCGAGTTCGCCATAAGCGCGGCTCCCCCAACGAGGAGAACCAGCGTTGCGAACAACTTTCTCATGTGACTACCTCCATCGTCGCAATGCATGGGCAATGCGAAGTCTTCCAAGTACGGATTGCGAGCGAGGTGTCGCCAGAAACGAATCGGCCGCCGGGATCTCGAATGAAGCGACGAGAGACGTCCGTCGGCAGATGGCTGCACTGATGAGTGCCCATCCCCCCTTTCCGCTGCCGATGCAGGCCCTTAGGCAGTTCGGGCCGTCATCGACACTTCTAGTGCGCAGACTCTCATGATGTTGAGTTGCCGGGGGCCCGAGGCCGCTGCCAGCCGAAGGACTCTCCGACAACCGCGGAAACCTGAGGTGCATCTGGGGGTTTCTTTAGTAGACGCACCGAACTGCTTGACTGGTCACAAGGCTAGTGCCCTTGACAGGGCTGTGTCAATCCGTTTTTTTGCTGTTACTTGCCAACTCACCATGGCTTTCCACTTCCACCAGGAGGGCCCCTAAGGAGCTCAGCCACGCCCGGTCCTGGCTGGCCACGAGCAGCGGCCCGCGGGCGGCCCGCTCCAGGACCAGGCCCGCAAGTCGTTTTCTGCGTCCAGGATCGAGCCCGGCGGTGGGCTCGTCCAGGGCCACGAGCGCGGCCGGGGCGATCAGGGCCCCGACCACTCCGAGGAGGCGTTTCTCGCCGGCCGAGAGATCCCAGACTCGCCGGCCGAGGAAGTCCGAACCGCCCAGGCCCAACCTCTCAAAGCACCTCTCCGCTTCGGCTTGCGCCTCCTGCCGAACTTTTCCGCGGCTGACGGCGGCGTAGACCGCCTCGTCCCGCACAAGTTCTTCGAATAGTTGTTCTTCCGGGAACTGCGAGGCCATGATCGGCGCTCGCGCCGGCGGCCGCTCCCAGGTCACCTCGATCTGAGGAGGGCTCTCGATGCCGGCTGCCGCACGAAGCAGGACGCTCTTGCCGGAGCCGTTGCGGCCGGTGAGGCCGGTGACCCCCGCGCACACGGCGATCTCGAGCGGCCGAGCGTTTGCGACGCGCGGACCCTCGTCCTTCGAGCGAGGCGCCACCCGCAGGGTCAGGGCCCGATCCGCCGCTCCCGCCGCGGGCGGCGCCCGCAGGGCCGGGACCGGTTCGGGGTCGGAAAGGCACAGCGTCCTGTGGCTGGCCGCACGCTCCGAGTCGTCCTGGGTCACCCACACCACCGCGAGTCCACGCCCGACTTCCTCGCCCACCACCTCCAGCGCGCGCCGCCGCGACTCCTGGTCGAGATGGGCTCCCGGCTCGTCCGCCACCAGCAGCCGCGGACCGCAGGCCAGGGCGCCCGCCAGAATGACCAGCTGCTGGCGCCCCGCGGAAAGGGCGCGCGGATCCCGCCCCAGGTCGGCTTCGAGCCCGAGCCGCCGGGCCCAGGTCGTGACCGCCGCGGCGAGAGCCTCCGGCGGACGTCCCAGGTTGCGCCCGCCGAAGGCGATCTCCTCGGCCACCGTCGGCTGCAGCAGCTGGCTCGCCGGTTCCTGGAGCACGACGGCGATTCCCTCCCGAAGCACGGCCGGCGCGCCGGGGCCGAGGGTCTCGCCGTCGAACTCTACCGTGCCGCGCCGCGCGGGCCGTAGTCCGGCGAGGACCAGGGCGAGCGTGGTCTTGCCGCCCCCGTTGGGGCCCTCGATGGTCAGCCACTCGCCCCTGGCGAGGGTGAGCGAGGCGCCGCGCACCACCGGCTCGGCGACCCCGGGCGGCGCCGCCCAGACGTCGCGAGCGACCAGCATCATCCGCTCCGCGATTCGCTGCCGCGCCGCCAGGCCGCCAGTGCCGCGTCGGCCACCTCGCGCAGCGGGCGCGCGGCGCGCTCGGCGGCCTGGCGCACCGATTCGAACTCCGGCACCGCGCGCGCGCTGCCGTCGGGCAGCGACGCCACCTTGAGCGTGACGGCGCCGAAGGGTGTGACGACCTCGACCGCGCGCCGCTCGAGCTCGAAGCGCCGGTCGATCCGCACGCGCACGCCGAGCGTCGAGGTCTCGGCCATCAGCAGACGCGCGAGGCGCTCGGCGTCGGCCGGCTCGGCCACCACCACCAGCCACAGCCCGGGCCTGCCCTTCTTCATGGTCGTGGGCGCCACCATCGCGTCGAGCGCCCCGGCGGCGATGAGCCGGGGCAGCACCGCGGCCACGTACTGCGGATTGTCGTCGTCGAGCGCGGTCTCGAGCACCGCGACGCTGCGCTGCGCGAGCGACGCGCCGCCCACCTCGCCGATCATCACCCGCAGCACGTTGGGCTGGCTCGGCAGCTCCCGCGTGCCCGCGCCGGTGCCCACCGCCTCCAGGCGGTAGGCGGGAGGGGCGCCCCAGTCGGCGACCAGCGTGGTGAGGAGCGCGGCACCGGTCGGCGTCACCAGCTCGGCCTCGATGTCCGAGGGTGCGATCGGCGCGCCGCGCAGCAGGAGTGCCGTCGCCGGCGCCGGCACCGGGATGCGCCCGTGCTCGGAGTTGACGAACCCCCGCCCGAGCGGCAGCGGCGAGGCGTGGACGCGCGCCACGCCGAGCGAGTCGAGCCCCACCATCGCGCCCACCACGTCCACCAGCGCGTCGGCGGCACCGACCTCGTGGAAGTGGACCCGCTCCGGGGTCGAGCCGTGCACTTCGGCCTCGGCTTCGGCGAGGCGGCGGAACACCGCGTGGGCGCGCGAGCGCACCCCGTCAGGGAGCTGCGCGCGATCGAGGATCGCCGCGACGTGGCGCAGGTGGCGGTGAGGCTGCTTCCCCTCCACCGCGACGTCCACCTTGAGCGCCGCGAACGGCCCGCGCCGGGTCGGCGCGACCGTCACGCTCACGCCCTCGAGCCCGAGCCGGCGCGGGATCGCCTCGAGGTCGGCCGCGGGCCAGCCGGCCGAGACCAGGGCGGCGAGGGTCATGTCGCCGCTGATTCCCGAGAAGCAATCGAAGTAGGCGATGCGCATCGGGTCCCCTCTCGCCGCGGCCGTCAGCGGCGCGCGCCCGCGGTGTTGACGAGATGCGCCGCGTAGCCGGCGCCGAAGCCGTTGTCCACGTTCACCACCGTGACGCCCGGGGCGCAGGAGTTGAGCATCGCCAGCAGCGGCGCGAGGCCCGAGAAGTGCGCGCCGTAGCCGACGCTGGTCGGCACGGCGATCAGCGGCCGGTCGGTGAGACCGCCGACCACGCTCGGCAGCGCCCCTTCGAGCCCCGCCACCACCACCAGGACGCGCGCCTGCCGCAGCCGCGCGTGGTGGGCGAGCAGCCGGTGGAGCCCGGCGACGCCGACGTCGGCGATCAGCTCGGCGCGGCTGCCCATGACGCGCGCGGTGATCAGCGCCTCCTCGGCCACCGGCAGGTCGGCGGTCCCGGCGCACACCACCGCCACGCGACCGCGCGGGCGCGGCGCCCGCCGCGCGCGGACCACGATGCGAGCGCGTTCGTGGGCCGTGGCGTCGGGGTAGGCGCGTAGCAGCGCCTCGCGGCTCGCGGGCGTCACGCGGGTGGCGAGCACCAGCCCCGAGCGGGCGTAGAGCCGGCCGACGATCGCCACCATCTGCTCCGGGGTCTTGCCTTGGCCGAAGACGACCTCGGGGAAGCCCAGACGCAACGCGCGATGATGGTCGAGCGTGGCGAACCCGAGCGGCTCGATCGGGGCCGCGGCGATCTGCCGCGCCGCCTGCTCCGCGCCCACCGTGCCGCGCCGCACGCGGCGCAGCAGACCGCGCAGCTCATCCGGCCGCAATCAGGTCCTCCGACTCGGCGTCCGTGTCGGGCCCGCCCTCGGGGGCGAAGGCGGCGAGCCCCTCGCGCTCCAGCTCCCCGAGATAGCGGCGCAGCAGCTCGTCCATCTCCGCCACCGAGCGGGTGCGGTTGACCTGCTCGCGCACCCGCGCGCTGCGCGGCAGCCCCTTGACGTACCACGCCACGTGCTTGCGCATCTCGCGCGCCGCCACCTGCTCGCCGGCGGCGGCGGTCACCATCGCCAGATGACGGATCCCGGCCTCGAGGCGCTCCCGCGCGGTGGGGGGCGCGAGGCGCTCGCCGCGCTCGTGGAAGGCGCGCAGGCGGCGGAACACCCAGGGGTCACCGAAGGCGGCGCGGCCCAGCATCACGGCGTCGCAGCCGGTGGTCTCGAGCATGCGCCGCGCGTCCTCGGCGTTGCGCACGTCCCCGTTGCCGATCACCGGCACCGACACCGCCGCGCGCGCGGCGGCGATCATCTCCCAGTGGGCGGGCCCCTCGAATCGTTCGACGCGGGTCCGCGCGTGGATGGCGACGGCCTGCGCCCCCGCGTCCTCCAGCAGGCGCGCCACCTCGACGACGTTGCGCGAGCCCTCGTCCCAACCGATGCGGATCTTCGCCGTCACCGGCACGGTGCTGGCCGCGACCATGCCGCGCACGATCGCGTTCATCCGCTCGGGGCGGGTGAGCAGGGCCGCGCCCGCCGCGCGATTCACGACCTTGCGCACCGGGCACCCCATGTTGATGTCGATGAGGTCCGGCCGGCGCTCGGCCGGCAAGTCGCACAGCACGCGGGTGGCCTCCGCCATGATGCCGGGGTCGGAGCCGAAGAGCTGGATCCCGATCGGGCGCTCCTGGGGCTCGAAGGCGCAGTACTCGAGCGTCGCGCGGTTGCCGCGCGCGAGCCCGTCGGCCGAGACCATCTCGGTGTAGACCGCCGCCGCGCCCTGCTCGCGCGCGAGCTGGCGGAACGGCGAATCGCTGACTCCCGCCAGCGGGGCGAGCAGGAAGGGCGAGTCGATGCGGACATTTCCGATGTGCATGGGGCCTCAGCTCCGGCGCAGCGGCGCGCTCACCGCGAGGCGGCGCGCGACGTCGGCGACGTCGGCGAAGTCCTCGAAGGGCGTGGCCCGGATCCGCTCGCGGCGGCACCAGGCGAGCAGGTCGCGCCGCGCCAGCACCGAGTCCGCGGTGCGCGCGCCGCAGCGGTCCGACAGCCCGTCGCCCACCAGCACGACGTGGTAGCCCAGCGCCTGGTAGCGTCGCACGTGCTGCGCCTTGCAGTTGCCGCACTCGCCGCAGCCCGCGTCGGCGAACGGGTATTCGGGAACCACGCGCCCCGCCGCGAAGCGCGCCCGGTTCGCCGCCCACGGCAGATCGGCGAGACCGGCGCCGGCGAGCTGGTCGCGCACGTAGAAGTCGAACCCCTCGCTCACCACCATCACGGCGTCGCCGCGGCCGAGCGCCTCGCGCACGAAGGGCGCGAACTCCGGATCGAGGCGGAAGCCCCGGGTGAACGCCAGCGCCTCGGCCTCGGTCGCGCGCACCGACGCCCACTCGCCGTCGGTCAGGGCGCGGTGACCGATCTCCCCGGACCGCCAGCGTCCCTCCAGCGCCGCGTACGTGGCGCCGCCGTCGGCGGCGAAACGCCGCACGAAGCCGGCGCCGATGTCGCGCGGCGAGACCGTGCCGTCGAAGTCGCAGAGGAAGGCGTAGGGCATGCTCAGCGCTGCGCGTCCGCGGCGGGCGCCGGCGCCGCCGCGCCGATGGCAAAGACCTCGCGCGGCAGGCGCGCCCGGCCCAGCACCTCGAGCGCGCGCTGGAACACCGGGTCGCCCTCGAGCGCGATGCGCGCGGCCACCGCGTCCCCGCCCCGGCGCCGGGCCAGCTCGCGGCGCACCGCCCGCTCGAGCAGCGGCCGCTGCGCCCGCAGCGCCTCCGGGTCGGCCGCGATCTTCTCGGACCGCAGCAGCTCCACGAATCCGTCCCACTGGGCCTCGCTCAAGGCCGCGCCGGCGGCACCTTCCGGGTGGGCGGTGACCCAGCGGTTGGCGAAGCGAAACGGCAGCCCGCGCCGCTCGATCAGCGCGGCGAGCGGAGGCAGCGAGTCCGGCGTCACGACGACGTCGGGCGTGATGCCGCCCCCGCCGTAGACCACGCGCCCGTCCGCGGTGTGGTAGCGCAGCACCGGCACGCTGTCCGGCGGGGCGGGTGCGGCCGGAGCCTCGCCGACGCCCTCATCGTCGCCGGAATTCGCGGCGAAGGACGGCAGCCCCTCGCGGTGGATCGAGCGCCCGCTGGGCGTGTAATAGAGCGCGGTCGTGAGCTTGAGCGCCGCGGTGCGCCCGGCGAGCGGGAACACGCTCTGCACCGAGCCCTTGCCAAAGGAGGTGCGGCCGACGATCAGCGCGCGGTCGAGATCCTGGAGCGCACCGGCGACGATCTCGGACGCCGACGCCGTGCCCTGGTCGACGAGCACCACCATCGGCCAGCGCAGCTCGGGCCGTGGCTCCGCGGCGTAGTAGCGGTTGTCCTGCCCGCGGGCGCGGCCGCGCGTGTAGACCACGAGCGAGCCCTTGGGGATGAAGTCCTCCGCCACGTCCACCGCCTGGTCGAGCAGGCCACCGGGGTCGGAGCGCAGGTCCAGCACCAGGCTGCGCGCCCCGTCGGCGCGCAATTTCGTCAGTGCCTCGCGCACCTCCGCGCTGGTCTTCTCGGTGAAGTTGGCGATGCGCAGGTAGCCCGTCCCGTGGCCGGCGACGAACGCGTAGGGGACGCTCTTGGTCTCGATCCGGCGGCGGATCAGGGTGACGTCGCGCTCCTCGGGGTCGCCCTCGCGGCGCAGGCTCACCGTCACCGAGCTGCCGTCGCGGCCGCGCAGGCGGTCGGCCGTGTCCTCGACCGTGAACCCGGAGGTGGACTCCCCGTCGATGCGCACGATGACGTCGCCGCTCTGCAGACCGGCCTCCCAGGCCGGGGACCCCTCGATCGGGGCGATGACGGTCGGGCGGTTGTCACGCATGCTGACCACGATGCCGATGCCCTCGAAACTGCCGTGGGTGACGTTTTCGAGGCTGGCGTAGGCCTTGGTGTCGAGGTACTGGGAGTGCGGATCGAGCGTGCGCAGCATGCCCTTGATCGCGCCATCCACCAGCTGGTGGGGATCCACCGGATCGACGTAGTTGCTTTCGACCTTCTGCAGGATCTCGACGAAGAGGTCGAGATTGCCGTAGAGGTCGTTGCTCGCGCCCCCGCGCCCGACCCACCAGCCGAGGCCGAACAGCACGACGCACAGCGCGGCCAGGATGACGCGGCGACGGATCACGGTACCTCCCGACAGGACGCCGGCGGCGGGACTCGCGGCGCGGGATTCCCGGGCCTCGCCCGGGGCGCGCGGCCGCCGCTGCGGAGCGGGGGCTGCGCCCCCCGAACCGATCCGCGACTATAGCACACCGTCGGCACCGCTTCCGCGCCCCGCCCACTGCGTCTCAGGCGCTTGGAATCAGGCCCCGCCGCCGCAGCTGCGCCTCGAGCGCGGCCCAGCCCAGGAGCTCGAGCCGCTCCGGCGGCAGCGCGGCGTCGAGCACCACGAAGCGCCCGGGCGCGGCCCGCGCGAGCGCCACATACCGCTCCCGCACCCGGGCGTGGAACTCGGGAGGCTCGCGGTCGAGCCGGTTGAGGGGACCGGGGGCCTGGGCGCGGCGGGCGAGTCCGACCGCGGGATCGAGATCGTAGAGCAGCGTGAGGTCGGGCGTAAGACCGCCGGTCGCGGCCCGGTTCCAGTCCGCGAGCTGCTCCAGGTCGAGCCCGCGCCCGCCACCCTGGTAGGCGAGCGTCGAGTCGTCGAAGCGATCGCACATCACCACGCGCCCGCCGGCGAGCGCGGGGCGGATGACGTCGGTCACCAACTCGGCGCGCGCGGCCTCCATCAGGAACGCCTCCGCCACCGGACCCGGCCGGCGGGCGGGATCGAGCAGCAGTCCCCGGATCCCCTCGGCGAGCGGGGTGCCGCCGGGCTCCCGCGTCACCAGCGGCTCGATGCCGAGCTCGGCGCAGCGCGCGGCGAGCCGGGCGAGCTGGGTGGATTTGCCGGAGCCCTCGCCGCCCTCGAAGGTGACGAGGAGCCCGGGCATGGACGTGGCCTCGGGGCGCCGTTCGAAAGCGCCCGATCGCTGCGTTGCGCGGTCGGCTCCTCGCTCCGACGTGGCCCAGGGGCCACGACTGCGCCCGTCGCTCGACCGCGACGCCTTGCCCTCGCGCGCTTTCAAACGGCGCCTAGCGCGCGCGCCGCCCCGCGGCGCGCTTCGCGCGCGGGCGCTTGCGGACCGCGGGCCGCTTGGGCGCGCCGTTCGCGGAGGGCGCGGCCTTGGTCGCGCGCGCGGCACGCGCCACGCGGGCGGCCGCGCCGCCGGGACGATCGCCGAGCTTGAGCTCGATGCGCGGATCGCGGATGAACGATTCGACCATCTCGCGCGCGACGTCGTCGGGGAACTGGAACGGCGGCGACTTCTCGAAGTACGCGGACGGCGCCACCAGCGCGCCCTTGAGCTTGTGGTCGAGGCCGAGCTTGGCGCAGCGCACGGCGTCGATGACGATGCCGGCGGAGTTGGGCGAATCCCACACTTCGAGCTTGAGCTCGAGGTTGAGCGGCACGTCCCCGAAGGTGGTGCCCTCCATCCGGATGTGGCACCACTTGCGATCCTTGAGCCACGGCACGTAGTCGCTGGGACCGACGTGCACGTTCTCCTCGTCCATCGGGTAGGGGATCAGGCTGGTGACCGCCGAGGTCTTGGAGATCTTCTTCGATTCGAGCCGCTCACGCTCGAGCATGTTGAGGAAATCGGTGTTGCCCCCGAAGTTGAGCTGGTAGGTGCGGTCGATGCGCACGCCGCGGTCGTTGAACAGGCTGGTGAGCACGCGGTGGGTGATGGTGGCGCCGACCTGCGACTTGATGTCGTCGCCGATCACCGGCAGGCCCTTCTTCTCGAAGCGCCGCCGCCAGTAGGCCTCGCGCGCGATGAACACCGGGATGCAGTTGACGAACGCGCAGCCGGCCTCGAGCACCTGCTCGACGTACCACTTGGTGGCCTCCTCCGAGCCCACCGGCAGGTAGTTGACGACCACGTCGGTCCGGGTGTCGCGCAGCAGCTTGACGATGTCCACCGTGGAGCCCGGGGCCTTCTGGATGATCTTCGACAGGTACTTGCCGAGACCGTCGTGGGTCATGCCGCGCTGCACCACGATGCCGGTCTTCGGCACCCGCGCGAACACCATGGTGTTGTTCGGCCAGGTGACGATCGCTTCGGACACGTCCTTGCCGACCTTGTTCTTGTCGATGTCGATCGCCGCCGAGATCTCGACGTCGCGGATGTGATAGCCGCCGAGGCTCACGTGCATGAGCCCCGGCACGCGGTCGGCCTCCCGCGCGTTCCGGTAGTAGTGGAGACCCTGAACGAAAGACGAGGCGCAGTTGCCCACGCCGATGATCGCCACGCGCACTTTGCCCATGGACTTCAACCTCCTATCGGTCCAATCCCGCTCCGCGGGTGATCTCCCACACGTGCCTGATCCGCTGCGCCACCGTGACCGCCGAGAGCGCCACCAGCAGCAGAAGGGCCGCGGGCATCACCCGGCTCACCCCGAACGCCCCCGCCACGATCAGCAGCGCCAGCCGTTCCGGCCGCTCGAACCAGCCCACCCGGCACTCCAGGCCCAGCCCCTCGGCGCGCGCCCGGGTGTACGACACCAATAGCGACATCACCAGCGCCAGCATCGCGGTGAGCGCGACCACCGCCCAGGTCCGCGGCTCGAGCCCGCGGCTCACCTCGGCCATCACCAGCGAGGGGTCGAAGCTCAACTCCACCAGGTGGACGACGTAGAAGCCGGCGATCCCGAGCAGGATCAGCCCTTCGCTCAGGCGGTCCAGCGTCGAGTCGAGGAACGCCCCGAACTTCGAGAATTCGTCGCGGCGGCGCGCCAGCTCGCCGTCGAGCACGTCGCAGATCCCGGCGACCGCGGCGTAGACCGCGCCCCAGCGGAACGCGCCCTCGAAGAAGGCCAGCCCCGCGCCCGCGCTCATCACCAGCCCGAGCACCGTCACGTGGTCGGGACGAACCCCGATCGCCGCGAGTCCGCCCACCACCGGCGCCACCGCGCGGTGCGCGGCGCGGCGCAGGGCCGACTTGAACCGGCCCAGCGCCGCGCCTCCACCCCGCCAGCGAACGAAGGCCGTCGGTGGCGAGCTCACCGAGAGATCCGCCTGTCCTTGCGGGTCCGCCCACCCAGCACCAGCACCATCTCCCCCCGTCGCTTGTCCGGCGCCAGCGCGGCGCGCACTTCACGCGCGCTTCCACGCAGCACCTCTTCGAACGTCTTCGTCAGCTCGCGCGCCAGCGCGATCGGCCGCTCGCCCCACAGCTGCTCGAGGTCCGCGAGGCACGCGTCGATCCGATGTGGCGATTCGAACACCACCAGCGTCTCCCGCCGCTCGGCGATCTCCTCGAGCCGGCGGCGCCGCGCGGACCCGCGCACCGGCAGGAATCCCACGAACGTGAACGCGTCGGTAGGCAGTCCGCTCACCTGCAGCGCGGCGATCACGGCACTCGGGCCGGGGATGCTCTCCACCCGGAGTCCCGCCTCGATCGCCGCCCGCACCAGCGGATAGCCGGGGTCGCTCACGCCCGGCGAGCCCGCGTCGGTCACCGCCGCCACCGAGTCACCCTCGAGCAGCCGGCCGACGAGCCCCGGGGTCCGCGACCGCTCGTTGTGCTCGAAGAGACTCACCACCGGGACCGAAAGTCCGAAGTGCTCGAGCAGGCGCCGCGTGCGCCGAGTGTCCTCGGCCGCCACGACCTGCACCTCGGAGAGAATCCGCAGCGCGCGCTGCGTGATGTCCTCGAGGTTGCCGATGGGCGTCGCCACCAGGTACAGCGTTCCCGGTCCATGCGCCGCGCGCGCCTGGGTCACACCCTGTCCTTCTCCCGAGGAGTCGGCCGGATCGATCCCGAAAAGCCGACGCAAAGTAGCACGCGGCTCGGGGAGCGTCCACACCGGCCGCGCCCGCGGCGCCGCGCCGGCGCCCGGCGGGCACCCGCGCCCGCCTCACACCGCCGCAGCGGCGAGCCGTTCGGCGACCGCGCCCCGGAGCGCGGCGATCGCCCGCTCCACCCCGGCGTCGTCCACGTCGAGGTGGGTGATGGCGCGCAGCCGTCGCGCGCCGAAGCGCACCAGGCGCACGCCGCGGCGCTCGAGCGCGGCGAGCAGGGCCTGCGGATCGAGCGCCGGGTGTTCGAGCTCGACCAGGACGATGTTGGTTTCGGGTGCGACGACGCGCACCCCGGCCGCGGCGCCGAGGCCCGCCGCGAGGTCACGCGCGCGACGGTGGTCCTGGTCCAGCCGCGCGACATGGTGGTCCAGCGCGTACAGGCAGGCCGCGGCGAGGATGCCCACCTGGCGCATGGCGCCGCCGAGCCGCTTGCGGTGCCGCCGCGCGCTCCGGATCGTGGCGGCATCGCCGACCAGGATCGAGCCCACCGGAGCGCCGAGCGCCTTGGAGAAGCACATCATCACCGTATCGGCCGTGGCGGCGTAGTCGGCGATCGGCACCCCGCTCGCCACACTCGCGTTCCACAATCGCGCGCCGTCGAGGTGCACCCGCATGCCGCGCGCGCGCGCCGCGGCGGCCAGCTCGCTCAGGCGCGCGAGCGGCACGATCGCGCCGCCGTGACGGTTGTGCGTGTTCTCCAGGCACAGCAGCCGCAGCCGCGCGACGTGATCGTCGTCACCCGCGGCGGGGAGGGCCTCGATCGTCCGCGGGTCCACCGCCCCTCGCTCGCTCGGGATCAGGTGCGCGAGGCAGCCCGCGTTGGCGGCGACCCCGCCCTGCTCGTAGCGGAAGATGTGACACTCCTGCTCGAGCAGCACCTCGTCGCCGGGCGAGGTCTGGCTCATGACCGCGAGCTGGTTGCCCATGGTGCCGCTGGGCACGAAGAGCCCCGCCTCGCGGCCCGCGAGCCCGGCGACGCGGCGCTCGAGCGCCTGCACCGTGGGATCGTCGCCGAACACGTCGTCACCGACCTCGGCCTCGGCCATCGCCCGGCGCATCGCGGGCGTGGGGCGGGTCACGGTGTCGCTGCGCAGATCGACGATGGGTGGTGAATCCGGCACGAGCACCCCCTGACCAGCGTGACGCGACCGCAGGCGGATCCGGGCCCGGCCCGGCGGCCCCAGGCTGAGCCGCGCGGCCCGCGCCGCGCGCAGCGGCCCGTCGCCCGCGAGTGTACGCAATGGAGGATGCGGGCAGAAGTGCCGAGCCTGATGGGGCCCCGAGCCTGAGGCCGGACCGCCGGCCGGAGCGCATCGGCCGCCCCGGGCCGAGCGGGACCGCGTTCCCTTCTCGCGCGTCTGACAACGGTGTGACAAGTCGGCGCCCGATCTGGCGTCTCCTGGTGTCGGTGGGCCGGTCGGCCGCCCGGGGGGCGGCGGTGCCGCACCCGACCGATTCGGCGCATCGCTGCGGGGGGTTGGTCGCATCCCAAAGGCCGACGCGCCGGAGCCCGGCGCCGGCCTCGATCCACCCAGCCATCAGGGAGTGACTCCGCGATGCCGTTTCTCTTCTTCGATCCGACCTTTCTGCTCCTCATCCCGGCGATGATCTTCGCGATGTGGGCCCAGTGGAAGGTGCAGCACACCTACGCCGAGATGTCGAAGGTTCCCGCCGCCAACGGCCGGACCGGCCGCGAGATGGCGCAGGCCATCATGCTGCAGAACGGCGTATCGGACGTGCAGATCGAGGAGGTCGGCGGGCAGCTCAGCGACCACTACGACCCGCGGGTCAAGAAGGTGCGCCTCTCGCATCCGATCTACGAAGGGCGCTCGATCGCGTCCATCGCGGTCGCGGCGCACGAGGTCGGCCACGTGCTGCAGCACGCGAACGGTTACTTCCCGCTGGCGATTCGCTCGGCGATCGCGCCGGTGGCGGGCTGGACCAGCATGCTCGCCTTCCCGCTGTTCTTCATCGGCTTCATCTTCGCGAGCCCGTCGCTGTCGTGGCTCATGGACCTCGGGATCCTGTTCTTCACCGGAGCCGTGCTGTTCCAGGTCGTGACCCTGCCGGTGGAGTTCGACGCCTCGAAGCGCGCGCTGGTGCAGCTGAGCACGACCGGCGCCGTCGCGCCCGAAGAGGTGGCCCGGGCCAAGAAGGTGCTGGACGCGGCGGCGCTCACCTACGTCGCCGCGGCGGGGATGGCGGCGCTGCAGCTCCTGCGCCTGATCATCCTGCGCGACAGCCGGCGCTGATCCCGCGGGGGAATGACGAACGGGGAGGAGCGCGGCTCTCTCACCCCGTACACGACTATCGCCCGGTGGCGCGACCCTCGGCGACGCGGTCCGATCAGCCCTGCGCCACCATGTCCTTGAGTTCCTTGGAGACCTTGAAGACCGGGACCTTGCGTGGAGGCACGGGCACCGCCTCGCCCGTTCGCGGATTGCGCGCGATGCGCGACTTGCGGTCCTTCACTCGAAACGTGCCGAAGCCCCGGATCTCGATGTGGTGGCCGTTCGCCAGCGCGCGCGCGACCGCGTTCAGGAAAGAATCGACGGTCTCGGCCACGTCCTTCTTGGTCAGGCCCGTCCGTTCGGCAATCTGATCCACGATATCTGCCTTCGTCATCTCGCCCTCCTCATGCCGGCCGGGCCCGGGGCGTCAGCCCCCAGATGGAAGGACCCGTGAACTCGCGCGGAGGCTAGCAAGGTCTCGGAAAACCTGTCAATCAGTTTTTGCACAAGGCGTTGCGCGATTCCTAGTCGCCTTTGGCCGGGTCCGACCCGCCGGCGAGCGCCCGGCGGCGCGCCGCCTCGAGCGCATGGCCGCGGGCACGCTCGACCTCGGCGTCGAGCCAGCGGCGCCCGCCCGACGCCTCGCGGGCCCAGGCGCGGGCGAAGTCCCCACTGCGGATTTCGTCCAGGATGGCCCGCATCTCGGCCCGGCTCTCAGGCCCGATCACGCGCGGCCCGCGGCTGAGATCGCCGAACAGCGCGGTCCCGCTGATCGCGTCGCGCAGCCCGGCGACCCCGCGCGCATGCAGAAGGTCGGCCAGGTACTTGAGCTGGTGGACGCACTCGAGGTAGGCGATCTCCGGAGTGTAGCCGTGCTCGACCAGGGTCTCGAACGCCGCGGTCACCAGCGCGTTCATCCCGCCGCAGAGCACGACCTGCTCGCCGAAGAGATCCACTTCGGTCTCCTCGCGCACCGTCGTGCGCCACAGCGGGGCGCAGCCCAGGGCGGCGGCGTAGGCCTCGGCCACCTCCCAGGCCACGCCGCTCGCCTCACGGTGCACCGCGAGGTAGGCCGGCAGCGGTGCGCCGCCTTCGCGCGCGGCGCGCAGTGCCGAGCCCGGACCCGTGGGCGCCACCAGCACGACGTCCACGGATTCGGGAAACGCCAGCCCGCCAAAGAGGAGGTTGAAACCATGCGCGAACACCAGCGCCGCGCCGGGTGCCAGCGCCGGGGCGAGCGCCGGCCAGGCGGCGGGCAGCGCCTGGTCGGGCAGGAGCACCGCCACGGTGCGCGCGCCGCGCAGTGCTCCGGCCGGATCGCGGGTGGCGAAGCCCGCGGCGCTCGCGCGCCGCTCGGACTCGCCGCCCGGGCGGGCGCCGACCACCACCGCGAGTCCCGCGTCGCGCAGGTTCAGCGCCTGGACTTCGCCCTGATGGCCGAAGCCCAGCACCGCCACCGTCCCCTGCGCCAGCCGCCCGCTCACGCCCGCCGCCTCCGCCGCCGAACGCGAACGCCGCGCGAGCCGGTTGCGCCGGCCGCGCGGCATCGGGCGCCCGCGCCTACTTCGCGGCGCCCACTCCGAGTGTCGACTTCGCCTTGGCCGTGCTCCACTCCGACTTCACGACCTGCGCGGTGCCCTTGAAGTGGTAGGCCACGCCCTTGGACCAGTAGAACCATGATTGGTACTTCTCGGAGTCGGCCTCCCACGGAATCAACTGCTCGGGGACGCCGGCGCTGGCCAGCACCTTGGCCGGGTCGCCGCCGGCCTTGGCCTCCGACTTGGCCGCGGAGTCCGGATTGGCCACCGCCTCGCCGTTCTGCAGCGCGAGGAACACCATCAGCTCCTGCGTGGCCTTGGCGTTGTTCTGGGCCTTGGTGTAGACCGCGCCGAGCTGACGATGGAGGGTCTTGTTCCTGGGATCCGCCGCGATCGCCTGCTGCAGCACCGTCACCGCCTCGTCGAACTTCTTGAGCTCGGCCAGGGTCGCCGCCAGCGCCGAGAGCGCGTCCACGTCGTTCGGCCTCGCCGCGAGCGACTTGCGCCACTGGGTCTCGGCCTTCACCCAGTTGCCGGCGTTCTGGAACGCGAGCGCGGCATTGAAGGCCAGGTCGGCGTCCGCCGTCCGCAGCGCCGCGGCCCGCGCGTAAGCATCGCCCGCGGCCTCGAACTCCGGCTTGCGCGCATCGCCCTCGAGGGCGCGGGCGCGGTTGAAGTGCGCGTCCGCCAGTCCCACCATGACGTCGGCATCGTTGGGGCTGGTCTTGGCCAGGCTCTCGAAATAGGTCAGCGCCTCGTCGTAGCGCTTCTCCCTGATGAGCTGGCTCGCGTACGCGCTACGCACCGATTTCATCGAGGTCATGAGCGACGTGTCGGCGGGCGCGATCGTGAGCCCTCGCTGGAACACCTCGGCCGCCTTCTGGAACTCGCCCATGAAGGCGTACACCGAGCCGAGGCTGCGGAGGGTCTGCGGGTGGTCGGGACGCAGCCCCGAGGCTAGCGCCAGGCTGGCGAGGGCTTCGTCGTAGCGCTTCCTCGCCTCCTGCTTGAGCGTCTCATCGGCCTCGTTCTCGGGGGCCCGGGTGAATTCCGGATACGCCTCCTGCGCGGACTGGATCTTGGCGATGGCGTCGTTGAAGGCCTTCGCCCAGTAGGCGTCGCGGTTGTTCGTCACCCAGTCGAGCTTCTTCTTGTCGCCCTTGGCGGTGAACCCCGCGATCGCCCGATCGAACGCCTCGCCGGCCTGGCGGGCGCTGTCGAGCTCGGCGTAGGCCCAACCGAGGTAGCCGAGCGCCTCGATGTCGCCCGGATCCTCCTGGCGGCACATCTCGAGCTGGGCTACCGCCTTGTTCATTTCACGCGCGTAGTCCTCGAGGTTGCCCTTGTCCTTGTCGCGCATGCCTTGCACCACGTACTGGATGCCGCCCGCGCAATGCGGATTGCGCGCCAGGGCGGCGCCCGACGAGGCGAGGACGCCGAGGCCCGCGGCCATCATCCCGAACGCCACTGCTCGGAGCGTCACGGATTCCTCCTTAGGTCAGCCGGTTGCCGTTCACCATCAGGCCGAACGAGGTTCCCAGGTACGCCGCCGCCTTGCGCGACGCCAGCATGCGGGTCATGAAGATCTCGAAGTATTCCATGACCTGGGAGATGCCCGTATCGATGGTGAGTTCCAGCGTGATCTGCTTCTTCGATTCGTCGACGTTGAGGAAGCTCTTCTGCACCGCGTAGTTCACCCGGTCGTGGATGTCGAACTTGATCATGTCCGGATTGCGCACGCGGGTCCGGTGGACGTCGCTCTTGTCGGCCATGATGACGGCGGCGGCCACCGCGCTCACCGGGTCGCCGTCGTTCTCGTGGTGATTCCCGATCGCGCCGATGACCCGCAGGATTTCGACGTCCGGCATGCCCACTTCCTTGAGCAGCATCATCGCCATCACCGCCCCGGTCTGCGCGTGACTCTCGCGGTTCACGGCGTTGCCGATGTCGTGCAGGTAGCCGGCGATCGCCGCCAGCTCGGCGTCGCGCTCGGGGTAGCCGAGTCGCTTGAGCGTGTTGTAGGCGATGTGGGCGACCAGTCCGACGTGACGCTCGCCGTGCTCGGTGTAGCCGATCTCCGCCAGCGATTCATCGGCCTGGCGCACGTAGGACTTGACCCGCGGGCTCTCGCGCACCGACTCGAAGGTGATGAGAGGAACGGCGGCGCTCGCCCGGTCCGTGGGGGGCGCCGGCGGGGACGGGACGGCTTTGGTGGTCGGTTCCTGGGTCATGATGAGACTTCCATGCGGGAATGATGCCACGTCCCGGAGCGGGCGGAGGGTCGCGCGGACGCCGCGACTCTAGGCCCGCAAACTCATGCGCGTCAAGACGAAGGCCCCTGCCCCCCGGGGCGTGACGCGGCCCTGACATCCGCGCTCACGTGGCGCGCCCGCCGCGCCGCCGTGGCGTCACAGCACCTCGATGGGATCGACGTCGGCGATCACCCGCACCGTCTTCGGCCCCCCGGGCGCGGCCGCCGCATCGAGCGCCGCCTGCGCCACCGCCCTCAGGCGATCGGCGTGGGTGGCCTTGAGCAGCAGGTGCCAGCGGTGGCGGCCGCGCAGTCGCGGCAGCGCCTGCGGCGCCGGCCCCAGCACCACGACGCCGGTGCGCCCGGCCTGGTCCGCGATCGCGTCCGCGACCCGGGTCGCGGCGCGCTCGACGTCCGCCTCGTCCGGGCCCGAGAACAGCAGCGCCGCCAGTCGGGTGTAGGGCGGATAGCCGGCCTCGCGCCGCTGCGCCAGCTCGCCGTCGAGGAACGCGCGATCGTCCTGCAGGGTCGCCGCCGCCACCGCGGGGTGCTCCGGGGTGCAGGTCTGCACCACGACCTCGCCGGCGAGCGCCCCCCGACCCGCGCGCCCCGACACCTGGACGATGAGCTGGTAGGTGCGCTCGCTGGCCCGGAAGTCGGGGAGGTGCAGCGCCACGTCGGCATCGAGCACTCCGACCAGGGTGACGCGCGGGAAGTCCAGCCCCTTGGCGATCATCTGCGTGCCGACCAGCACGTCGGCCTCGCCGCGCGCGAACGCCACGAGGATCTCCGACGGCCGGCGGCGGTCGCGCGCGACGTCGGTGTCGAGCCGCAGCACGCGCGCGGCCGGGAACGCGGCGCGGATCTCGCGCTCGACGCGTTGCGTGCCGCCGCCGCCGAAGCGCAGCAGCGCCGCCCGGCACTGCGGGCAGGTCGCGGAGGCCGGCTGGCGATGGTCGCAGTAGTGGCAGCGCCAGGCCTGCGGCGCGAGGTGGAGCGTGAGCGTGATGTCGCACTGCGGGCAGCGCGGCACGTAGCCGCACTGGCGGCATTGCGTGAAGTGCGAATGCCCGCGGCGGTTGAGGAACAGCAGCGCCTGCTCGCCGCGCTCGAGGCGGGCGCCGAGCGCCTCGCGCAGCGTGCCCGAGAGCATGGCGCCGGCGCGGCTCTCGCGCCGCAGGTCCACGACCCGCACCGCCGGCAGGCGACGTCCATCCACCCGCCGCGGTAGGCGCAGCGCCCGGTACTTTCCGCGCGCGGCGTTGGCGAGCGATTCCAGGCTCGGCGTGGCCGAACCCAGCACCACCGGGATGCCGAGCATCTGCGCGCGCCGCACCGCGGTGTCGCGCCCGTGGTAGCGCAGCTGCTCGCTCTGCTTGTAGGCGGGCTCGTGTTCCTCGTCGACCACGATCAGGCGCAGGTCGGGCAGCGGCGCGAACACCGCGGAGCGCGCGCCGACCACCACGTCGAGCGCGCCACGCCGCGCCAGCTCCCAGTTGCGGCGGCGCTCCCCCACCGACAGGTAGGAGTGGAGCACCCCCACCCGCCCGCCGAAGCGGCGGCGGAACTCGGCCACCACCTGCGAGCCCAGGGCGACCTCGGGCACCAGCACCAGCGCTTGCCCGCCGCCCTCGCGCGCGACGCGCGCGGCGCGCAGGTAGACCTCGGTCTTGCCGCTCGCGGTCACGCCGTGGAGCAGGATCGGGGCGAAGGCACGCGCCGCGACCGCCTGCTCGATCGCCTTCGCCGCCGCCCGCTGCTCGGCCGTGAGGGTGAGGTGCTCGGGGATCGCCAGCTCCGCCACCGGGTCCTCGACCGCGGCGCGGCGCGCACGGCTGCGGGCGAAGCCCTCGTGGCCGCCGGGCATCGCGGCGGCGAGCACCTCGCCGAGCGGCGCCAGGTAGTAGCCCGCGATCCACCCCGCGAGCGCCAGCAAGTGGGGCGAGAGCACGGGCGGCGTCAGCACCGCCGAGAGCGCGGTCACGTCGGTCCGCGGCGATTCCGCCGACAGCCCGACGACGAACCCGCGGCACGGGCGACCACGGAACGGCACCTGGACCTGCACCCCCGGGCTCACCCGTGCGGCCAGCGCCTCGGGAACGCGGTAGACGAAAGTCTGGCGCAGCGGCAGCGGCAGCGCGACGTGCGCGAAGGACATGGCCTCGATCAAGGGGACGGGGGTGAAACCGGCGGATCTCGGTGCGCAGCTCACGTCGCGGCGCGGCGGAGCGCACCGGAGTCTGCGGTGCGCCGGCGGCGGCGGCAAGCGAAACCTCGAAGCCCCGGGCCGGGGCCTCCGCGCGCGGACCGGCCCCGGGACGCGTCGTGGAGAACGCGCGCTCCGGGGCCTACGCCTGCATGCGGTGGGGGCTGGTCTGACCGAGTATGGCGTTGATGCGCTCGACCAGCTTGCGCGGGCTGAACGGCTTGGTGATGTAGTCGTCGGCGCCCACCTCGAAGCCGATCTTCTGGTCGACGTTACGGCCCTTGGCCGAGAGCAGGATGACGGGGATGTCGCGGGTCCCGTCTTCCGACTTCAGCAGCTTGCAGGTCTCGTATCCGTCGAGCTTGGGCATCATGATGTCGAGCACGATGAGATCCGGATGCTCCGCGCGCGCCTTTTCCAGCGCCTGCTCTCCGTCCAGCGCGGTGAGCACCTCGTAGCCTTCCATCCCGAGGCTGAAGTCCAGGATGTGCACGATGTAGATCTCGTCGTCGACGACCAGGATCCTTCCTTTCGCCACTTCGATCACCTCCTCACGTCGGGGACCGCGGAATCCTCGTCCGTCGAGGCCTCCGAGGCATGGTTCCGATCGAGCTCCTCCAGCGCGCGCTCGAAGGCATCGACCACCTGTGGATCGAACTGGCGGCCCTTGAGGCGCCGCAGCTCGTCCAGCGCGTCTGCTCTGGACAGCGCGGCGCGATGCGCGCGCCCCACCGTCATGCTCTCGTAGGCGTCCACCACCGCGAGGATCCGGCCGCCGATGGGGATCTGGTCCCCCGCGAGGCCGCCGGGATAGCCGCTGCCGTCATACCACTCGTGGTGCGAGAGCACGACGTCGCGGACCACGCCCATGGTTTCGAGCGGACGCAGCATGTCGGCCCCCAGCTCGGGATGGCGCTCCATGGCCGCGCGGTCCTGCTCGGACAACCCGCCGCCTCCCTCGATCACGTTCTCGCCCACGCGCGTCATGCCCAGATCGTGGATGCTCGCGGCGAAACTGATGACGCCGACCTCGGACTCCGACAGCTTGAGCGCCCGCGCCAGCGAACGCGCCAGCCGCACCCGGTTGGGGGCGCTGCGCCGTCCGCGCTCGAGGTGCTGGAGCACCGTGCGCAGGGCCTCGGTGGTGTCCTCGACCCCCACCTGGCTCTGCTCCATCGCCAGCGTCTGCTCCCAGGCCACCGCCACGCGCTCGGCGAGGTGGAGCAGCAGGTGGCAATCCTCGGCGTTGAAGGGCTCCTGGGTCGCGCGGTCGGTCACGCTCAACACGCCGAGCAGGCCGCGCTCGCCCTCGAGCGGCACCGAGACGAACGTCCCGCTGCGGTACTGCGGGCGGCCGGACGCCGCGACCTCGTTCGATTCGCCCGACCCGGAGACGCACACCGGCCGGCGGTGCTCGAGCACCCAGCCCGCCACGCCCTCACCGCGCTTGATCCGCGCCTCGCGCACGATCCGCTCGTCGAGGCCGATCGCGGCCTGGATGACGAGATCGCCCTCGGCGTCGGGCACCAGCAGCGAAACCACTCGGGCGTTCATCACCTCGGCCACCATTTCGATTGCCAGTCTCAGGACGTCTTCCGACGCCGCCTTCGGTTTCGGCGCGCTTCGCACCGCGACGCGCGGGCCGGTCCGCCGCGGCAGCACCACCGTGAAGCGCGAACCGCGGTCGGGGGCGCTTCGCGCGAACACCCGGCCGCCGTGCCAGTCCACGATCGACTTGCAGATCGCCAGGCCCAACCCGGTCCCCCCGTAGCGCCGCACCAGGGACGAGTCCACCTGGTAGAAGCGCTCGAAGATCTTGTCCAGGGCCTGCTCGGGGATCCCGATGCCGGTGTCTTCGACGTGCATCGTGATGTCCCGCGCGTCCCCGGTCAGGCTCAGCGTCACGGTGCCGCCCGCCGGCGTGAACTTGACCGCGTTGCTGCCCAGGTGCAGTGCAAGTTGCCTCATCTGGTCGCGATCCGCCTCGATGCGTGTATCGGCCACCTCCACCGACATCTTGAGAGTCACTTGGCCGGTCAGGGCCACCGGTTCGAGCAGTTGCCGGGTCTCCTCCAGCACCTCCGCGAGGTCCACCGTCTGGCGGGTCATGCTGAGGTTGCCGGAATCGTATCGGTTGAGGTCCAGCACCGACTCGATCAGCCGGGCGAGGCGCTGGCTCTCGTCGTTGATGATGGACAGGAAGCGCTGCGCCTGGGCGTGGGGCAGCTCACCCTCGCGCGCCGCGAGCAGGGTGTCCACGTAGGCCCGGATCGCGGTCAGCGGGGTGCGCAGCTCGTGCGAGACGGTGGAGACGAAGTTGCTCTTGAGGGCGTGCATCTCCTGCATGCGCTGGCCGGCATCCTCCAGCTCGCGGCTGTGGATCTCGAGCTCGTGGTAGAGGCGGGCGTTCTCGATGGCGACCACCGCATGGTTGCCGAAGATCTCCAGCAGCTCGATCGACTCCTGCGACGGCACCAGCCGGTCGAGGGGATCGTCCACCGAGAAGTAGGCCAGCAGCTCGCCGGTGCGGTTGAAGAGCGGGACCAGCAGCACGTCCTCCTGGTGCCACTCCCACTCCTCGCGCGTCCCGAGATCCGACACCACGCCCGGCGGCAGCGTCTGGCTGAACGGATGCGCATGACTGATGAGGTAGGAGTGGTTGACCTTGAACTCGTCGCGCAGCCAGGACATGAAGTCGGTCAGCAGCACGTCCTCGTTCTCGAGGCGCTCGCGCGCCTCGGGGCCGATGCCGGCGAAGGCGCGCGCCCGGAGCCGGTTGGTGCCGGGCTCGCGGATGCGGATGAGCACGACCCGGAAGCCGAGGCTGGACTGGATGGTGTCGGCGAGGCGCTTGAGCAGCAGGTCGAGATCGAGATCGGCGTTGATGCGCCCGATGTTTTCGAGGATCTCGTGCAGCTTCTGCGCGCGTTTGCGGTTCTCCTCGACCTGGCTGAAGTAGAGCCGGCTCAGCCGCTGCCGGGTCTGGGTCAGCTCGGCGACCTGGGCCCTCAGGTGCTCGATCTCGGGGCCGACGCCGGCCGCGCCGGCTACGACCG
>Ga0154739_1029_pt1 | contig 35244 bp, 28 predicted proteins | sample Rifle2008BG16ft_FD_105747 | JGI IMG/M metagenome (GOLD analysis project Ga0154739, IMG submission 105747) | Candidatus Eisenbacteria bacterium RBG_16_71_46 | reverse complement strand
GGCGTTGCTCCTCCTCGACGTATCTCCTTGATACGATGTCGTCGTCGCGCCTTGCCCGCCGGGCGCCGCGGGCGCCTTCGTGGTCAAGCTACTCCTGGGACAGGACACTAGTGTCCCGTTTCCGAAGTGGCTTGCCGGCCGGGCGCATCGACGGCCTTGGTGGTCAAGCCATTCCGGAGACGGGACGCTAGCGGCTGCGCGGGGACGGCTCGCGATCGCCCGGTGGACGCGCCGGGCGACTGCGGGAAGCCGACGGTCCGACGCGGGCGCGGCAGGGGCCACCCACCAAAACAGAAGCCCCGCCGCGGCCGGAGCCGGGGCGGGGCTGTAAGAAAATGGGGGACGTCGTTCTCAGAATCGCGGGCCGCACGCGAGTGTCATCAAACTAGTCCCCCAACTGCCGAATGCGTTATTAGAGATGCGCGGGCCCTGCGTTTCGTTCCAAGAAAACTGGCGCCACGGCGTGCGCGCGTTGTAGCTTGCTGAAGCTAAACAGTTGCTGGACATCTCTCTGACAAGAGGAAGGGATAAGAGCTTGCCGCAAGGCTACTTCCTGGCGATCGCGGGCAACATCGGCGTCGGCAAGACGGAGCTGACCAGCCGCCTGAGCGCCGAGCTGGGTTGGATGGCGTATTACGAGCCGGTGATCCAGAATCCCTATCTGGACCCGTTTTACGCCGATATGCCGCGCTGGAGCTTCCACCTCCAGATCTACTTCCTGAGCGAGCGGTTCAAGGCCCAGGTCGAGATCGGGCGCAGCTCGCTCGCCTTCATCCAGGACCGGACCATCTACGAGGACGCGGAGGTCTTCGCTCGAACCCTGTACGAACAAGGTTCGATGACCCGGGTGGACTACGAGAACTACAGCGCCCTGTTTCAGGTGATGGTCTCGTTCCTGCGGAAGCCCGACCTGATCATCTACCTCAAGGCCAGCCCCGAGGTGCTGATGCAGCGCATCGCGCGGCGCGGCCGCGAGAGCGAGCGGGCGATCGGCGTCGACTACATCCACCGCCTCGGCCATGCCTACGACGACTGGATGCGCCGCGCCCGGAACGAGATGGAAGTGCTCGAGATCGACACCGACGCGGTGGCCCTGCAGGGCGACGCCCCGGCCTTCAACGCGCTGCTCCAGGACCTGCGCCGGCGGTATCCGCGCCAGGCCGAGCTGCGTCTGGAGGACTAGGCTCCGTCCGCAAACGCCCGTCGGCCGCGTGGCGCGGTCGGCTCCTCGCTCCGACGTGGCCGGGCACCACGCGCAGCGTGGTCGGTCACGACTGTCGTCGCGCGAGCGCGACGCCTTGCCCCCAGGGGTCTGCGAACGGAGCCCAGCGCCGGGCGAGAATCCCCTCGGCTCAACTGGCGCGGCCGGTGCGGGCGAGCACGGCGGCGCAGCGCGCGCACAGTCCGGACTGGGAGCCGCCCTCGGCGACGTTGGGCCGGTGCGTCCAGCACCGGTCGCAGCGGCCCCACGCCGTGCGTCGGACCTCGACCTCGGTCTCCTGGCTCTCCCGCCCGGCGCGCAGCTCGGCGGCCGCGACCAGGAGGAATCCCGTCAGCTCGTCGCGGTAGGGCTCGAGCCTGCGCACCACCGCAGGCGTCGCGGTGAGCGTCAGCTCGGCCTCGAGCGGGGTGCCGAGCGCCTTCGAGGCGCGCAAGGGCTCGATCGCCGCGTTCACGGCGTCCCGCACCTCGAGCAGGAAGGTCCACTCGTCTCCGCCCGCCGCCGCGGTCGCGCGCGGCGCCGGCCAGAGCGCGAGGTGGACGCTCGCGGCCTCCGCCACGAGGTTTGGGTGGTGCTGCCAGACCTCGTCGGCGGTGAAGACCAGCGCGGGAGAGGCGGCGATCGCGAGGTCGTGGAGCGCCTGCCACAGCACCGTCTGCGCCGAGCGTCGGGCGGGATCGTCCGGGGCGAGGGTGTAGAGGCGGTCCTTCGCGAGGTCCAGGAACACCGCCGAGAGGTCCACCGTGCAGAGCCCGAGCAGCGCGTCGAGGGCGCGGTGGAACTGGAGCTGCTCGTAGTCGCGGCGCATGCGGTCCACGCGCTCGGCGAGGTGGCCGGCAAAGGCGCGGTCCACGCGCGTGAGACCTTCCTGCGGCAGTGCTGCGGCCGGCGAGAAGTCGCTCAGGTTGCCGAGCAGGAAGCGGAAGGTGTTCCGCACCTTGCGGTAGGCGTCGGCGACGCGCTGCAGGATCTCGTCGCCGACGCGCACGTCGCTGCGCCAGTCGGTCGCGAGCGCCCACCAGCGGACGATGTCGGCGCCGTACCGCGCCACCACGTCCATCGGCGAGACGACGTTGCCCTGCGACTTGTGCATGGCGCGTCCCTGGGCGTCCAGCACCCAGCCGTGCGTGAAGACGTGGGTGTAGGGGGCCTTGCCGGTGAGCGCCGCGCCGACCATCAGCGAGGAGTTGAACCAGCCGCGGTGCTGGTCGGGCCCCTCGAAGTAGACGATGCGGCCACCCTCGGCATGGGCGCGGCTCCAGGCGGCGGCCAGCGCCGGATGGGTCACCTGCACCGCGCGATGGGTGGAGCCGGAGTCGAACCACACGTCGAGAATGTCGTCCTCGCGGCGGAAGGGGCCGTCCTTCCCGCACGCCGGGCAGCGGAAACCGTCGGGCAGGAAGCGGGCGAGCGGCAACTCGTACCACGCGTCCGAGCCGTGCGCGCGCGTCAGATCGGCCGCCCGGCGCATGACGCCCGGGTCGAGCGAGGCCTCCTCGCACGCCTCGCAGTAGATGGCCGGGATGCCCACGCCCCAGGCGCGCTGGCGCGACAGGCACCAGTCGGGCCGCAGCCGCACCGACTCGCGGATGCGGTTCTGGGAGGCGGGCGGGTCCCACTGCACCTCGCGCTCGATCAGCTCGAGACTGCGCTCACGGTGCCGGTCGTGGTCGATGATCATGAACCACTGGCGCGTGGCGCGGAAGATCACCGGCTGCCGGCAGCGCCAGCAGTGCGGATAGGAGTGCGTGATCGTGGATGAGGCCAGCAGCCGGCCGCGCTCCCCCAGCCAGCGCACGATGTCCTCGTTGACCTCGAGCACGCTGCGCCCGACGAACGGCTCGGCGCCGGCGGTGAAGCGGCCGCCCTCGTCCACCGGGCACGCCACGCCGAGCCCGGAGCGGGCGCCGACCGCGAAGTCCTCCTTGCCGTGCCCTGGTGCCATGTGGACCAGCCCGGTGCCCTCGTCCATGCTCACGTAGGGCGTGCCGTCGACGACGGGGGACTCGTTGCCCCAGGGCGCTTCGAACACCGCGTCGACCAGTTCCGCGCCGCGCAGCGTCGCGCGCACCTCCGGAGCGGGCCACCCCGCCGCCTCCGCCAGCGCGGCAATGCGCGGTCGCGCCGCCAGCAGGGTGCGCCCCGCCGCCTGGATCACCGCGTAGTCGGCCGCCGGGTCCACCATCAACCCGAGGTTCGCCGGCAGCGTCCACGGCGTGGTGGTCCAGGCCACCGCCTCGATCCCGGGCCAGGCGGCGAGCGCGCCGCGCGGATCCCGCAGCAGGGGAAAGGCGACGTGGATCGAGGGCGACGCGTCGTCCTGGTATTCGATCTCCGCTTCGGCGAGCGCGGTGCGGTCGGTGGGACACCAGTGAATCGAGCGCAGGCCGCGCTGGATGAACCCCCTCTCGGCGAGTGCCGCGAAGGTGTCGAGGATCGCGGCCTCGAAGCCTTCGTTCATGGTGAGGTAGGGCGCCTCCCACTCGCCCCACACCCCGAGGCGCTGGAATTCCTCCCGCTGGATCCCGACCCACTCGGCGGCGTAGGCGCGGCAGCGGTGGCGTAGCGCGAGCCGGTCGTGCTGCTCGCCGCGGGCGCGGAACTCGCGGCTCACGTGCACCTCGATCGGCATGCCGTGGTTGTCCCAGCCGGGGACGAAGGGCGAGTCGTGGCCGGTGAGCGAAGCCTGCCGCACCGCGGCGTCCTTCCAGATCTTGTTCGCCGCGGTGCCCATGTGGAGGTGGTTGTTCGAGTAGGGCGGTCCGTCGTGGAGCAGCCACACCGGACACCCCGCCCGGGCGCGGCGCAGCGCGCCGTAGAGGTCCTGCTCCCGCCACCCGCGCAGGCGCTCGGGCTCGCGGCGCGCCAGATCCGCCTTCATCGGGAAGTCGGTCTTCGGCAGGTTCAGCGTGTCGCGATAGCCGGCCATCGCTCCTCCATTCGCACCGCGGTCGAAACGCAAAAAAGCCCCAACGAAGATCCCGTTGGGGCGAACGCGTCGCGGTGCCACCCAACTTCGCCCGCGCCTCTCGGCGGGGGCCTCGTGGAGCCTCGCGGCCCCTGCCCGCTGTCGGGGGGCTTTCCGTCCGAGCCTACTGCGGGGGTCGCGGCGGGGCGTCCATCGCGAGCATCCGGTTCGGTCGGCGGCTCGGGGGTGATCTTCGACGCGCGGGTGGGTGCCGGGCTTCCACCATCCCCGGCTCGCTCGGACGCCGCGCGCGTCTACTCGTCCCCGTCACAGCCTTGGTGGCGGAAGACAGTGCCACGCACTCGCGTGGACGTCAAGCCCGCGCAGCGACGCGGCCCGCGGACGCTCGGATGCGCCCCAGGCTCCGTCCGCAGACGCGCGCGGGCAAGGCGTCGCGGGCGTCGCTTCCATTGGGCGCCGTGCCCGGCGGTCCTCCGCGGGCGGGGACCTCCGCGCGGGCCGCTCGGCCTCGCTGCGCTCTGAGGGGCGCCCTGCTGGAGCGGGCTTCGATGGCATCCGGTGCATATCCTCGGCGCGCCCGCCAGTCCCTGGCTCCTGCGCCCCTGCGGAGCCCACGCTCCGGTCCCCGCCCGCTCCGGCCCGCTGACAGGCGTGATGCCCGGCCAGGTCGGAGCGAGCAGCCGACGGCGACGCCTTGCCCGCGCGCGTCTGCGGTCGGAGCCTAGAACTCGCGCCAGGAGAGCGTGACCATGTCGCCCCCGTACTTGGCGATGTTCTGGACCACGGCGTCCTTGCTGTAGAGGATCGCGCAGTTGCCGTTAGCCACTTTGATCGTGGTCTTGCCCTTGCAGATCATGGCTCCGAGCAGCCAGAACGTGCCGTTGATCTTGAGGTCGCCCTCGACGTAGATCAGTCCGCGGTAGGTGAAATTGCCGTTGCAGGCTAGATCGCCGTCCACGTAGAGCAGGCCCTCCCCGTCGCCCCCGTGATAGGCGAAGCTCCCGCTGGCGTCCCCGTGGATGCCGTCGTTGTCCAGGTAATAGATGCCGCGCGGGTCGGCGGGCTCGGCCGACAGCGGTGCTCCCACCCAGGAGAAGAACTCGGTCTCGCCCAACCCGAGCGCCTCCCACGGCCCGGCGTAGAAGCTGGGCTGGTTGGGGGCGATGTCCACCGGGGAGCCGTATTGATTCGACGAGCCGCCGCCGCCGCTGATGGCGCCGGTGCTCCATGCGCCCGGCAGGTCGCCGTAGCCCAGCTCCCACTGCTGGAGGCCCAGGTCGGCGTTGCACGATCCCGCGCCGCCGCTGCGTCCTTTGGTGCCGGTGGGCGTGTCGGCGCGGTGGTTGTAGCCGCAGACGTCCGAGTTGCCCGAAAAGTTGATGCCGACGTCGGCGGCGATGGCGGCGTTGATCTGGACGTTGAACGGTCGCTGCATCACGTCGGCTTCGATCTTGCGCAGGTCCGGGCCGTCGTAGGCGGTCGAGGTGACGACGAAGATCGGCGAGCCCGAAACCGTCTGGATCGTCGGGTTCTTGGTCGCGTCGTAGCGGTAGATCGCGGTCCGGCCGGGATCGGTCTTGTAACGCACCGTGAGCGTTCCGGGCCCGCGACCGGGCGTGCTGTAGGCCAGCCAGGCGCCCGGAGGCTGCGCGGTGCAGAGCCCGATCGAGTCCGCTCCGAGCGCGGGCACGGTTCCCGGGTTGGTGAGGAAGATCTGGGCCACCATCCGCGGGTTGGCATTGTCCGGCACGTCGCCGATCTTGATGCGCGTGATCGCCTCGGCGATGCCGGCCTCGGCAAGGCCCAGCGCCTTGGTCTCGCGCACGCTGTGCCCGGTGATCTTCCGGTCCACGTTCATCGAGGTCATCATGATCGCGGCCATGAGCGAGATCACCATGAGCACGAGCAGCGCCATGACCAGGGCGATGCCGCGCTCGCCGCGCGCCACGGAGGCCAAACCCGGCGTGCCCGCGCCGACCGCGTGCCGGAGCGGACGGACATGCTCGTGCCGGCGTCGCGACCGCGGGTCGCGGCGTGCGGGCGAAGCATCGGAGGTCCTGGGCACCTGATCTCCTCCTGATCTCGGCTTGGTCCTGTGACGGCCCGGCATCGGATCGGGTCGGCTCCACCATGACGACCGCGCGCGCACGGCGCGGCGAGCGTCCGCGAGCCGCCCGCAATGCTCCGGCCGACGAGGGGAGTCGATCGTTCGCACCCGGCCTTCCCGGTTTGGACCCCCGCCAGTCCTGCACGCATCGTGCCGGTCGCCCAGCCGTCCGCCGTCGCCAGCCGGGGGAATCGAGCCCTTGCGCCGCAAGCAGTTGGCCGAATCTCGCCCACGGTGGTGGCGCCGCCGAGCGGATCCCGGGGCACCGGCGTGCACGATGCATGGCCAAGAGCCGTGCCCCCGGGCGGAATGGATTCGACCGGGGCGGGCGCGCACCTGCCCGAGCGACGCCCCGGGGGGACGTGGCGGCGAGAGACCCGCCCCCGCTTCGGGACGACCCGCGATGGGGGCGGGCGATGCCGCCGGGAGGTCGGGCCTAGGAGCCTGCCGGTGCGCTCGCGCGTAGAGTCGGTGCCGCCGCCTGTGGCACGCCCAGGTCGGCGATCGCCAGGCAGGCGTCGGCGGCGCTCGGCGGCGGCCCGTCGCGGCGCCCCAACCGCTTGAGATGGCTCGCGGGCGTACGCGTGCCCAGCTCGCGCGAGCATTCCGCGCGGTGGCGGGCGATGGGGACGGGAAGCGAGATGCCGCGCAGTCCGGCCTCGCGCGCTCGTGCAAGGTCGCGAGCCAGCTCCTTCCACGACACCGCAGCCGCGGGATCCCGCTCGGCGTCGGCCGGCAGGAGGTGGGCCGCGATCAACGCCTGTCGCAGAGCGATCGGGTCGTTCGGCACCCGCTCCAGGCCGTGGCGGGCGGCGTGCGCCAGCATCGTCCACCAGGTGGCGCGTTCGAGGGGGGCGTCCCCCCGCACCTCGGAGCCGAGCAGTGCGGCGCATTCCGCCCACACCAGGTAGGGACGCGCCCAGGTCGTGTCGGCGCGCTGCGCGGGCAAGCGCGCGACCACGAACGCGATCGGATCCACGACCGGGGAACGCTCCCAACGTTCATCGGGGTCCGTGGCCTGGCGCACCTCGAAGTGCAGATGCTCGGCGCTCGCGCGTCCGGAGCGCCCCACCCGGGCGATGGTCTCGCCCGCCCGCACCATCTGGCCGGCGCGCACCCTCACCGAGCCCGGCGCCAGGTGGGCGTAGGCGCTGTAGACGATCGGGCCGCCGGCGAGCCGGTGCGCGATCACCACGTGGCGGCCGTAGCCGCCGTGCCAGCCGCTGCGCGCCGCGCGCACGACCAGACCGTCGGCGGCCGCGCGCACCGCGTCGCCGCTGCGGCCGTTGGAGAGGTCGGCCCCCTGGTGCTCGATCGCGCCGCCGGCCCCGCGCACCACGCCGCGCGGCATCTGGAAGCCGGGCGCGCCGTCCGGCCCGGGCTCGCCGAGCGCGTAGAGATCGCCCACGGGCAATACCCAGGCTCCGCTCCAACACCAGCGTTGCTCGATCGCGGAACGCAGCGGAAGCAGGCCCGCGAGCAGCAGCGGGAGTGCCAAGGCGAATGCGGAGAGGCTTCCGGGTGCCAGCACGAGGCTAGCGTAGCACGATCAGTCGCAGACTCGCGGCCCGCCCGCCTCGCACCCGGGCGAAGTAGACGCCGCTCGACCATCGCGCGGTCCGGGCGCCGTCGAGGCGCCCGCGCCGCACGCCCTCCGCTCCCTCGAGCGGCACCGAGGCGACACGCCGGCCTGCGATATCGAAGAACTCCACGACCGGGGGAGACTCCGCGGCCGCCCCCGCCCAGCGGATCTCCACCGGCACCCCGGCGCGCAGAGGATTGGGACCGACCGCCAGCGCGAAGGCGGGCTGCGCGGCAGGCCGCGGCACGGCGGTGGTGGCGGTCGGCTCCAGCTGCCGGATCCGCTGCGTGAAGTGCGTCTCGCCCCCCAGGATCACGGCGTAGACGATCGTCACGTTGCCGGGAGAGGTGGGCAGAACCGAGACGCGGGTGGCGTCTCCGTCGCCGGCGAAGCTGACCTCGGTGCTGCGGTAATCCCAGCCGCGCCCGGGCCGCATGGACTTGTAGCGGATCTGCCGTACGCCGGAGTAGGCGGACTCGAACGCCAGGTGCAGGCCGCCCGACGGATCCACCTCCAGCACCGGATTCTGGACGGTCTCGGGGCGCGTCTCGACCAGCGAGTCGGGCGGCGAGGGCGGTCCACCGGGCGCGCGTCGCTGGTAGCGGAGCTGGCTTTCACCTCCAGAAACCTCGAGCCAAACCGCCTGCAGCGCGCCCGACGGATCCACCGCCGCGGTCACCGCGGACTGGGGATAGAGCGGGTCATGGGTGAACGGGAGGGAGCCGCTGATCCCGGAGTCGGGGGCATAGCGCGCGAAGCGGATGCGGCTCGTTCCCCTCTGGTCGGGCCACAGGACGTAGGCGCCACCCCCCGGCGCCACCGCCAGCGCGGGAGGTCCCGGAAGCTCCGCACTGTCGCTCACCGCGACCGGCTGGGCGAAGGGCGTGCTGTAGGCGAAGTGCGAGAACATGACCCGCGAGGTTCCCTGGCTCAGTTGCAGCCAGGCGAGGTGGAGAAGCCCGCTCGGATCGGCGCCCAGAGCGGCGTAGCGGGCGTCCCCCGGGAGCGTCACCAGCTCCCGCTCGGACGTCCACGTTCCCCGCACCCGCGCGCGATAGTAGAGGCGCGCGCTGCCCGAGCGCGTGTCGCTCCACACCAGCGCGAGATCCCCGCCCGGCAGCAGCGCCAGGGTGGGGTCGAGGGCCGCGGTGGGCGAGTGGCTGACGTCGAGGGGCGATCCCCAGTCGTTGCCCTCACGCGTGCGCAGCACGACCTGGGGGCGGCCGGAGCGCATCTCGGTATGGACCACGTAGAGCGTCCCGTCGCCGTCCACCCGGGCACGCGCGGCGGGGCCGAAACCGCCGGTCGGCTCGAACGGCTCGGCTCCGGTGCGGTCCTCCGCCGGCAACCAGCCGGGCGAGCGCACCTCGACCCGGAATCGCACGTCCTGGTCGACCGCGGTAATGCCCCGCACCGCGATGTCGGTGGCCGTACCGAGAAACGTGCGCAAGCTGGGGAGGGTGCCGTCGTCGATCTCGGTGCGGCCGAGCGCGCCGGGGAAGGGGTCGTTGGCATCCCCGCGATTACGCCCGAGGACGAGGTCGGTGTCGCCGTCGGCTTCCACCACCCGCAGGCCGGGCGTGAGGCCCGAGTTGATCCCGTTCGCCCCGAGGCGTTGCCCGATCGTGGCCTCGTCCACGTGCGAGACGATCAGTCCCGGGCTGGGAAGGAAGCGGTCGAACCCGATGCGCTGGCGGTTCTCGATCAGGAAGTGCTCGGGGTTGTCCTCGCCCTGGAACCACAATTCGACGATCGGGCCCCCCTGCTCGATCGGCGGCAGCGTGAGGGTGCTGTCCTGGATCGGCCGCACCGTCGTCGCCCAGCCGAGGAACAGCATCGACCACGCCCCGAGGTGCGACGGGTACTCGGGCGAGACGCCGTTGGTGCCGGTGGCACCGGTGGACATCAGCGCCCAGTTGCCGGGGCCGACGTTCGGACCTCCGCCGGGCTGGGAGGTGTCGTAGAGGTCGGGCAGCCCGAGCGCGTGTCCGAACTCGTGGCAGTACACGCCGATCTCGGCGCGGCGCCCGGGCAGGATGCCGGAGATTTCCGGCAAGGTGGAGAAACGGTCGATGCGGATGAACTGATTCGTGGAACCCGGCACTCGCGTGGAGGTCGTGAAGGCGGCCCCGTAGCGCCAGCCGCCGGACAACCGCGAGGTGATCGACCACATGTGGTTGCGATCGCCGGGCGAGTTCTCGCCGCCGATGCCGGCGTGAACGAACCACAGCACGTCCACGAAACCGTCGTGGTCGACGTCGTAGGGCGACCAGTCCACCTGCGCGTCGCAGAGAATCAGTCCATCGCGAATCGCGCCGTAGATGTTGTTGGGCGTGGCGACGGTGTTCAATCCCCAGCTCCCGAAGTTGTAGTAGTAGCGGTCGTGCGGCAAGTGCACCGTCGCCACCGCCTTGCCCTCGACGCGCACGCGCCCACCGGACACCCAGCGATAGTAGTCGAAGGCCGATCCGGTGGAGGTGGACCCCGTGGTATCGAAGAGGGCGCGGTCGAAGTCCGCGGCGCTGAAGGTGAGCGAGTCGTCGCTGAACGAGACCAGCACCACGGGGACACGCCATTGCAGCTGCACCGAACTGGTCCCGAGGCCCCGCGGGCGGGGCGTGGGCTCGAGGAGCCCGGCGCGGAATGCCTCGCGGACCGGCTCGGGGATGGTCCCGGAAGGGGTCGGCATCGTCGCCGCGGCGGGGCGCACGGAGGCCAACAGGAGCAGGGCGGCGGCCAGACCCTGCGCGCATCGTACGGTGGACTGCTCGAGCTTCACGGATAACGCTCGTTCCGATCGGGTGGCATGCCCGGCCACGATCACCTACCACTCTAGCGCGATCGTGGCAGGCGTGGGCGCCTTTTTTCTTTGACCTGCGCAACTCGACCCGCGTCGGGTTGGCGTCGCTCCAAGGCTATGCTAGCGTAAGCGCAACGTGCTGCACGCTCGCCGGTGGTGTCTTCCTCCGCTCCTTCTGCTGGGTTGGGCCCTCGCCATCGGCCTGGGCGGGGCAACGGACGTCTGCTCCGCGCTCGATCTTCCCCCCCTCCGCTCCGACCGTTCCCCGCTGTTCAGCGCCGACGTCGCGATCTCCCTGGATGGCGAGGGGCACCCCGCGCTCGTCGTTTCGATCTCGGTGCCGCATTCGGAGCTGCAGTGGGTGCGGCGTCCCGGGGGCTATGGGGCGGGTGTGGAGTTCACCGTCGTGTTTCAGCCGCGCCGCGGGCGCATGTACGGCGATGTCTGGGCGCGCCGGATGCTGGTCTCCTCGTTTCGCGCCACCAACTCGCCGAGCACCATGGTCAGCGGGCGCCGGTCGTTCGCCGTCCCCCCCGGTCGCTACCAGGTGCGCGTCGAGGTGAGCGACCTCAACGCCGAGCAGGGCTCCTCGGCCAGTCAGTCGCTGGAGGTTCCGGACTACTCCCGCGTACCGGTGGGGTTTGCCGACCTCGAGCTCGGGGTCGTGGACTCCCTCGCGGGCTTCCGCGCGGTCCCCACCCGCCGCTTCGGTCTCGACGTTGCACGACTTGCCGCCCGGGTGGCCCTGTTCGACCGCCGGCCCGGAGCCTGGCCTCGCACCTACCCGTTCCACTATCGCATCCTGGACGAGAGCGGGGACGAGGTGGTGACCGGAGATCAGGTGGTCACCCTCGGACACTCCGCCGAACCGGTGCTGGTGCGGCCGGGGGGGAACTCGCTGTTTCTCGGCACCTACACCCTGGAGGTGGCGCTGGTCGAGGGCCGGTCCCGCTGGCGCGTGGATCGGTCGTTCGAGGTGGAGGAGAGCGGTCCGCCGCGCGGGCGTGAATTCGAGCGCATGCTCGAGCCGCTCTCCTACGTCGCCGAACCGGGCGAGATCGAGCATCTGCGCAGCCTGCCGCCGGAAGAGCAGACCCAGGGTTGGGACGAATTCTGGCGCCGGCGGGATCCCACGCCGGAGACCGCGCGCAACGAAGCCCAGCTCGAGTTCTTCCGCCGGGTGCGCTACGCCGAGCAGCATTTCCAGGGGTTCGGGCCCGGGTGGCGTTCCGACATGGGCCGCATCTACATCAAGTTCGGACCTCCGGACCAGATCGAGAACCGCCCGCCCACCAGCCAGTCGCCCCAGCTCGAACTGTGGTACTACAACCAGCCCTACCGCCGGTTCGCCTTCGCCGACCGCGAGGGGTTCGGGCGCTACGTGCTGATCTCGCCCGCGATCGAATGACCGCCCACGCTCCGTCGCGCGGCATCGTCTGCCTGGCCGCACTCGACCTGCGGCGCACCCCCGACCACCGGAGCGAGCTCACCAGCCAACTCCTGAGCGGAGAGGTGGTCCGTATCCTGGGCCTGACCCGCGACCGTCAGTGGTGCCGGGTCGAGAACCGGGCCGACGGTTACCGGGGCTGGGCAAGGGGATGGGGCCTCACGCCGGCCTCGACGCTCGCTGCCGCGCGCTGGACGCGACGCGCGCGGGCCCGCGTGCGCGTCAGTACGGTCGAGGCGCGGATGCGCCCCGGCGGCGGACCCCTCGTGAGCCCGCTGTTCTGGAATGCCCGGCTGATTCCAGGCGGGCGACGCGGGCGGCACCGCGAAGTCGTGCTCGCCGACGGGCGCCGGGCCTGGGTCCCGGCCTCGGCGCTCGATCTCGGGCGATCCCGGCCGCCCTCGCTGATCAGCCGCGTGCGCGACCTTCTGGGCGTGCCCTATCTGTGGGGGGGCCGCACACCGCTCGGGTTCGATTGCTCCGGCTTCACCCAGCAGGTGCTCGCGGAGCAGGGGGTGAGGCTGCCGCGCGACGCCCAGCACCAGTTCGAGCGTGGCCTCCGGGTGCCGGACGGGGCGTTGCCGCGCGCCGGGGATCTGGTCTTCTTCGGGCGGGCCGGCCGGCCGGTCGGACACGTCGGCCTGGCCCTCGGCGGAAGTTATTTTGCCCATGCCAGGGGGTGGGTCCGCATCAGCTCGCTGGAATCGTCTAATCCGCTGTGCGACAGAGAATTGGATGGAAGCTATCGGGGCTGCCGCAGGCCTCGGCGGCCGCGCCTGCGGCCGGATTCGACTTGACAGCCCTTCCGGACTTTCCCTACGTTGCTGCGGGCGTTCGCCAGGATCCTTCCGACTGGAGGTGTGTCCTGGCTTTTTCTTGTGCCCTGGTTTCCCTGCCAGGGGAGGTCTGCATCACCGGGAGGAAGAAGACAGATCGAGGTCGAAAGGAGGTGGGGCTTCGAACTCAACCGCGCTGTAGTCCACAGGCCACGTACCCGGCTTGATTCTGCATCGTGGCATCGTCGTCTCGCGCCATCACAAGGAGGTCGTTCGCAATGAGTTTCCGTCTGATCAGCAGAGGCTTCATCGTCGCCGCGGCGTTCGCGCTCGCGCTCCCGGTCGTGGCTTCGGCCCAGACCTCGCGCGTGGAGGGCATGACGCTCCAGGGCGACTATCTGAAGGATTACAGCAACATCTATTCGTACCCGTCGCAGCTGTCGAATGTCGGCAGCCTCGTCTACGGCGAGCTGGGCACGACGATCACCAACCCCAACGCCAAGCCGACGGGGTCGCCGGAGACGCTCGACCGGTCCGTCGGTGTCGTTCTCAGCAACCTGTGGGACGGCCAGTGGGGCACCTGGGCGATCAACATGTCCGAGGAGACGCCGCAGCTCGGACTGGGCGACGCTCTGGGACAGAGTGCGCCCGGCGACTACGGGACCGACCCGAATCGGAATCAGAATCAGTCGTTCGACGTGATGTGGGGCAAGAAGTTCGGCACGTCGAGCCTGGGCCTGCGCGTCAACCGCTCGTTCTACCAGGCGGAGGACCAGGTCCCCGGCATCACCACCCGTCTCGAGCTCGACCCGAACGGTCCGGGCGCCCGGGGCGACAACCTGTCGCGTAACATCATCGGTCTCGGCGGCGGCCTCGGCTTCGAGATGAACCCGCGCACCAACGCGGAGTTCGCCTTGCTCTACCAGAGCCGGACCTTCGAGAACTCGGTGAGCGCGCCGGTGAACAAGCAGGAAGACGACGGTCCGAGCACCTACGTGTTCTCGGCCCGCATGATGTGGGAGTACCAGCCGAACTGGATGATCATGCCGGTGTTCAAGTGGTACTCCTACGACCTGTCGGCGAAGAGCACGGTCGGGGCCACGGTCAACAGCTTCGACAACTCGCTCAAGGGTTGGCAGGTGGGAGCGTCGAGCAACTGGACGCTGGGCGCCAACGACCTGCTGGTCGTCGGTGTCACCGTCGCCCAGAACCAGGTCGAGCAGGAGCAGCTCCTCTTCGCGGCTCCGACATATCCGGGCGGCGGCGTTGGTGTCGCGCACGCGTTCAACGGCGGCCTGGCGACCAAGATCACCGAGACGTTCGCGCCTCAGGTGTTCGCGGCGCTCGAGACCCACGTCAACAACTGGCTGACCCTGCGCTTCGGCGCGAACAAGGGCGCCTTCCACACGGTGAAGGCGGAGGGCCTGTCGACGCTGGCCGGCAACCCGCCGCTCACGCAGGAAGTTTCGGATTCGCCGTTCGAGATGCGGATCGGCGCGGGCGTCAAGCTCGGCACGCTGCAGCTGGACGCGATCCTGAACGACATCTACCCCCACACGCTCGGCTGGCTGGGAAGCGGCCTTCCCGGGGTCTACTTCCCGAAGGTCACCGCGACCTACGCCTTCTGAGTCGTTCCGACCTGCCAGGTCCAAGGCGGGGGCGCCGCGAGGCGCCCCCGCTGTTTTTTTCGCCGGGTCCGCGTCCTCGGCCTCCCGCCGCGCTCAGGCACTGCGGCGCCACGCGGGCTGGCATAGCGGATCCCTCAGGCCAAACTCGAGCTACGCGTAGACCCCGCGCAGCATGATCACCTTCACCACCCGCTCGATCGCGACCATGAAGGCGGCGACCCGCATGTTGACACGATGCTCCAGCGACTTGGCGAGCACGTCGGCGAAGGCCTGGGTCATGATCCGCTCGAGACGGCTGTTGACCTCGTCCTCGGGCCAGTAGTAGCCCATGCGATTCTGCACCCACTCGAAGTAGGAGACCGTCACCCCGCCCGAGTTGCAGAGGATGTCGGGGATGACGAACACGTTTCGGCGCTCGAGAATGCGGTCCGCATCCGGGCTGGTCGGACCGTTGGCGCCCTCGGCCACGATCTTCGCGCGGATGCGATCGGCATTCTCGCGGGTGATCTGGGTCTCGAGGGCCGCCGGGATCAGGATGTCGCAGTCGTGCTCCACGATCGGCGGGGAAAGCGGCCGCGCGCCCGGGAAGCCCAGGACCCCGCGGTGATCCTCGACCCAGCGAATGAGAGCCGGAACGTCGAGCCCTTCGGGGGCCTCGATCGCGCCCGTCACGTCGGAGGCGGCGACGATTCTCGCGCCGTCCCGCGCCAGCAGATCGGCCGACACCGAGCCGACGTTCCCGAATCCCTGAACCGCGACACGCGCGCCGGCGAGGGGGATGCCCAGATGCGCGCACGCGCCGCGCACGCAGAACAGCAACCCGCGGCCGGTGGCCTCGCGCCGGCCGGCCGAGCCCCCGACCTCGAGCGGCTTACCGGTGACGACCGCGTACTCGGTGCGCCGCTCGTGCATCGAGTAGGTGTCGACGATCCACGCCATGATCTGCGCGTTGGTGTTGACGTCGGGCGCCGGCACGTCGCTTTCCGGCCCGAACAAGTCGGAGAGGTCGGCGGCGTAGCGGCGGGTGAGGCGCTCGAGCTCTCCCCGCGACAGCTTGTCCGGATCGCAAACCACGCCCCCCTTGCCGCCGCCGAAGGGGATGTTCACCACCGCGCACTTCCAGGTCATCCACGCCGCCAGCGCCGAGACCTCCTCGAGGGTGACATCGGGGTGATAGCGGATGCCGCCCTTGGCCGGGCCGCGGACGATCGAGTGCTGGACGCGGTAGCCGGTGAACACCCTGAAGGAGCCGTCGTCCATCTGCACCGGGAGCGAGACGATCGTGGCCCGGCGCGGGTGCTTGATCACCTCGCGCAGGCCTGCCGGCAGATTGAGTCGGGACGCCGCCTCGTCGAATTGACGCCCGGCGTTGCCGAGCGGGTCGAGTTCCTTCTGGATACTCGCGCCTTCGGAGCCCATCACCACCTCCATCGAGCGATGCGACATCAGGCTGGGGCGCCCGGTCGGGGCCGAGGCTAGTGGCGGAAGGCGGCCTTGAGCGTGCCCCAGGTGAGCGACTCGGGTCGGAACTGGGACCGCGGCGGCGCACTCGCGCTGGCGACGCCGTCCGGAGGCGGCGCGCGACGCGCGGCGGCACCTTCGGCGATGGTCTCGTCCTCCCACCGCTCGATGTACCAGCGATCCTTGTTGGGGACGAAGCCCTTGAGCTTGAGCTCCTGCGGGATCGCCGCCGAGTCGCCGCGCACCAGGAAGAACAACCCGGGGCCCCGGACCTCGAGTTGGCTGTCGCCGCGGTTCACGCGCAGGATGACCTCGGTGCGGATCTCGCGGTGCCAGATCGAGTTCTTGCCCGGGCGGCTGTCCGGAAAGTCCACCAGGCCGCTCGTGAAGTCGAGCTGGATGCTGGTCGCCGGAGGCTCGGTGGCACTGCCGCCGACGAACAGGTTGGTGGCCGCAATCAGCTCGTCCTCGCGGGTCCACGGCCGGTCGCGGAAAGCGTTGCCGGCCGAGTCCAGGCTCGAGAACTGGAACTCGTAGTCGTCGGTGAAGATCTCGCGATACTCGTCGATCGCCCGCTGCCGCCAGCACCACTGGAACAGCAGCAGCGTGTTCTCCGCGGTGGCCGGAACCGGAGGAGGCTCCGACTTGCCGAGCCCGAGCGCGATCCGCGGATCGAAGGGATTGAAGCAGCCCGAGGTGCCCAGCGACACCAGAACGAGCAGGGCGAGCCCGCCGGCCGAGCGGAGGGCGCGAACATTGGCGGAGGTCATTGCAGCTCCAGGCGGCGCGAGCCGAACGTCAGGTCATCAGGATAATCCCCCGGCGGCGCCGGCGGAAGGCGATCCTCCCAACGGATGATGACCCAACGGTTCCCGGTGGCGAGGATGAAGTCCAGCCGTGCGAACCCGAGCGCCAGGGTGACCGAGCTGCCACCCACCAGCGCCGCTTGCACCTCGTAGCGGCGGTAGAGCGTCGCCGAGCCCGCGGTCTCGTCGATGAGGTCCGGGTCGCGCACGTCGAGCTCCCAGCTCATGCCGTAGGCTCCGGGCTGCTTGGCGACGAAGTTGAAGTAAAAGCGGCTCTCCCGGTCGCGGTTCCAGTCGTCGGGGATGGTCGCGTTAGCGGCCTGAAAGCGCCGCACCACCTCGGGCAGAAAGATGGCGTGGAACCCTCGACCGTCGCGCGTGGTGTCGGCCAGGGCGTTGAGGTAGGCGAGCCGGCCGTTCTCGCCCTTGTCCGCGATCGCCAGCGCGATGGTTCTCAGCGTGCTGTCCGGGAACGAGTAGTCGGTTCTCAGCACCACGCGGCTGCTGGGCGGCTCGGGATCGGTAGGCTTGAAGAGATTGCAGCCCACGAGGGGCAGCCCGAAGAGCGCCGCGACCGCCAGCACGGCGGGCCCATGGCGCATGCCTCGGCGGCGGATCACAGGTCCCATGACAGTTGCAGACTCCCGTTCCAGTAGTCGATCTGCGACACGGGGGAGGGTTGGGGCTGTCCCGACGTGTAGGTGGTCGAGCGATCGGCGCGAAACGTGCGGCGCATGTCCCCGGAGAGTCGGGCGCGCGAGCCGATCGGGAGGTTCAGACTCACGCCCCCGGACATGTTGAGGCTGCGGCTGCGCCGCTGGGGCACCAGGGCGCCGTTCACGGAGCCGGAGCGGTTGCTGGCCTGGTAGTCCGGCTGCAGGGAGAACGAGATCGCCGGGCTCGGACGGTAGGCGATGGTGGCGGTCAGGCCGAAGTTCTCGTTCTCGTCCGCTCGCCCGAAAGCGTCCAGGCCGTCGTCCTGGACCAGGTAGCTGCCGCTCGGCTGGTAGCGTGCGCTGTGCGCGACGTCCACGGACAGGCGCGGCGTGATCACCGCGTTCAACGTGGTGCGGGTGGTGTAGTCGAGCGAGAGGCGGTTGTTGTCGCCGACGAAGGTGTAAAAGGTGTAGTCGGCGTTGACCTGGTTGGACTGCGACGCGGTCAACCCGCTCAGCAGGCGATAGGTCCAGCTCCACGACCCGCGATAGGTGCGCACCTCGTTGTTCGAGGCGCTGCTGGTGCTCGGAATGTTGATGAACAACGAGCGCGACACGTCGATCGCCACCGACGAATTGAGCTGCTGGCCGGGCGAATAGCCCACTTCGATCCGGTAGGACTGGCGGTACTGGTCGCGGGGCACGGGGGGATTGCCCCCCAGCGTGAAATAGCGGTAGGCGCTGAGACTGATGCTGCCGGAGGCCTTGGCGGTCAGCGTGCGCGTGAGCACGCGCTGCAGCGAGGCGTCCAGCGAGCGCACGCGGAGCGACTCGCCGTAGCCGCCGCTGCTGGCGCGCGGCGGGAACTCGGAGCGCGAGTAGGTGCTGGAGAACCGCCCCTCGAGATTCCAGCCCAAGAGCCGATACCGCCCGTCGCTGGTGAAGCCGATGTCGCGGCGGTTGTTATTCGATCCGGCGCCCCCGCTGCTCGCCTGACGGCTGGTGGAATAGCGTTGGGTGAGGTTCAAGTAGCGGTCGTTGTCCTGACGCAGCCGCATGGACACGTCGGCGCCATTGTTGTTCGTATTGAACTGCTGGATGCGGCCGCTGTCGAGCGGGCTCTCCACGCGCACCCGGCGCAGCGTGTAGCTGGCGTTGAGGCCGACCGGCGAGAGCGGAAACAGCCCGAGCGTGCCGCGGAGGTTCTTCGACAGATCCTGGGTGCTGAGGTCGGTGACGTCGGTGGGCCTGCGGGTGCGCGAGAGATTGCCCGTCAGCCCTCCGCTGAGATCGTGGGTCAGCCAGTTGCCGCGTGCATAGCGCACGCGGCCGTTGAGATCGCCGCTGAGGCCGCGCTTGACCTGGGCGGAGTTACGAAGGTCCAGCAGGCCGCTGAAAAAGTTGAGTTCCGAACTGAGCCCGCGCGCCGGTTGCTGGCGCGAGCGCAGCGAGGCCTGGAATTCGTTCTTGGCCTCCTTCTCGTTGTTGGTGGAGCCGGGGTCGAGATTGTCGAAACGGTCGAGGTTGGCTCGCGCGCCGACCGAAAAGTCGGACGACAGCTTCCAGCCCGCCTCGGTGTTCGCGGAGCGAGTCTGGCGCAGCCTCGTCCGGCCTCCGGTTTGGTAGCGGTCCATGGTGATGTTGGTGGTGTTGCGGAGGAAGAGCTGATCCCTCACCAGATTGTAGTCCCCGCCATTGGACCAGGTGCTGTTGGTCTGCCCGATGTTGTAGCCGGTGGAGTAGCGAAAGGTGCTGAGATGCTGACCCCGGGCGGCGGCGAGCGGATTGAAGCGCTCGCGCTCGAGCACGGGGCCGACGCTGTCCACCGGCACGCCCAGGCTGTCGGCAAGCTCGATCAGCCGCTCGAGCCGGAAGGTATAGCGAATCGAGATCGCGCGCAGGGTGTCCGGCAGGAGCCCGAGACTGTCGGCCAGCGGGAACAGGGCTTCGAAGCTCAGACCGAGGGTGTCGCGCAACAGCGTGGTGTCGGCGAACGCATAGCGCGAGTTGGCCTGCTGCGCGCGGCTGGGAAGCGAGGCGGCAGCAAGTCCAACTACAAGTGGAACAAGGAGAAGGAGGAGTCGGCGGGAAGATCTCATTCAGGCACGCGGTGCGGCGCGGTCAACCTACTCGGGAGCGTAACACCCGCCGAGAAGGGGGGTCAACGCCGCGGCGGCGGCGGCTACACTCACCGTACCCCGCATCGGCCCCGCGACGCCAACAAAACAAACCGGCGCCCCTTCGGGCGCCGGTCTTGCGGGGTGCCTGGAGAGCCTTGGAGAGACACCCCTGATTGTCGAACAGCCGAGCGAGCACGGACTCGCGCGACTGTCGGTTCTCCTACGCACGGAACGGACCAAGCGACGTCCGGCCGCGGCGCAGTGATGTAAGATGTTTTAGGACATGGCGTTTCACACATGATCGGCGCTCGGCGTCGGGGGGAGGGACGGCACCGGTTGGGGCCGCCGCCGCAAAAGCGTAGCCTCCGCCGACGGTCTGTCCCCGCGCTCCGCCCCGCCAAGGCGCCACGACCGGGGGGCAGCGCGCGGGGAGCGGCCCGCGATCGCGGCGGCGGCCCATCGCGCCGCTGCGCGCGGGGCCGCCGCCCCGGGGCGGGTGCCGAAAGGGGAAACCGCTTGCCGGGCTCAAGTTTCAGGTGCTAGCGTGCCGAAACTTGGTGGGCACGGACGCCCCGGGTGGCCCTCCTGGCTGGTCCCAGTTCCTTCGTCAAGTCACGTGAAACTCGGCGACTCCGCCGAACACTGAGAGGCAGGGATGTTTCTCGACAGCCTGATGGGCTTCTTCTCGACCGACGTGGCGATGGACCTCGGCACGGCGAACACGCTGGTCTTCGTCAAGGGCCGCGGCATCGTCCTCAATGAGCCGTCCGTGGTGGCGGTGGACAAGGCCACCGGGCGAGTGCTCGCCGTGGGCAGCGAGGCCAAGTTGATGCTCGGCCGCACCCCGGACGAAATCAACGCCGTGCGGCCGCTCAAGGACGGCGTGATCGCGGACTTCGAGATCACCGAAGACCTGCTGCGCGAGTTCATTCATCGCGTGCAGAAGCACAAGTTCCTGGTCCGCCCGCGCATCATCATCTGCGTGCCGTCCGGCATCACCGAAGTCGAGAAGCGCGCGGTGATCGACTCGGCGGTGCGCGCGGGGGCGCGCGAGGTGCTGCTGGTTCCCGAGCCGATCGCCGCCGCGATCGGAGTGGGCCTGCCCGTGGACACACCCACCGGCAACATGGTCGTGGACATCGGCGGCGGCACCACCGAGATCGCGGTGATCGCGCTCAACGGCATCGTGACCAAGACGTCGATCCGCGTCGGTGGCGACGAAATGGACGAAGCCATCGCCAATTACGCGAAGAAGGCGTACAACATGCTGATCGGCGAGCAGACCGCCGAGCGCATCAAGATCGAGATCGGTTCGGCGTTCCCGCTCCCCGAAGAGATGGACATGGAGATCAAGGGACGCGATCTCGTGCGCGGCATTCCCCGCACGCTGCGCGTCTCCAGCGTCGAGATCCGCGAGGCGCTCCAGGAGCCGATCGGCAGCATCGTCAATGCCCTCCGCGAATCGCTCGAGCGCACCCCCCCCGAGCTGGCCGCCGACATCGTGGATCGGGGGATCTTCATGACCGGGGGCGGGGCCCTGCTGCGCGGGATCGATTTGCTGCTGCGGGAAGTCACCAACCTCAACATCCGCGTCGCCCAGGATCCACTCACCTGCGTGGTGCTCGGCGCAGGCAAGATCCTGGAGCAGCTCGAGGATTTCGAAAAGGTGATCCTGAGCGGCCACAAGGACTGAGTGCATGGGGGGATTCCTCCCGCCCGCCGAGCGCCGCAGCAGCGTCCTTCTGGGTCTCTATGCGGCGCTCTCGCTGCTTCTGCTGGTGACCGGCGAGCGGCTGCCCCAGGCCTGGCTGCGAGGGGTCGGTGCGGGGATCTTCGCCCCCCTCGATCGCATCGTGCTGACGGCCGACCGCATGGGCGCCGCGTGGCACGAGAACCAGCGGCTCCACCAGCGCATCGCCGAGCTCGAGCTCGAGACCACCCGCCTCGAGAGCGCCCGGATCGAGAACGAGCGTTTGCGCCAGCAGCTCGGCCTGATGACCTCGCGCCGGCTGACGCTCAAGCCGGTGGAGGTGCTCGCGCTGAGCGGGGAGCCGGTGCCCGCCTCCGCCACGCTGAGCGCGGGCCACAAGCAGGGCATCGAGATGGGCGACGCGGTGGTGACGCGCGAGGGTCTGCTCGGGCGCATCGCCGAGGTCTACCCCAACCTCAGCCGGGTGATCCTGCTCACCGACCCGAACGCCGCGATCGCGTGCGAGATCGAGAGCACCGGCGTGCTGGGCGTACTGCACTTCTCCGGCACCCCGCATCCGCGGCTGGTCCTGACGGACGTGGCGCTGGCCGACACCGTGCGGATCGGTCAGCGCGTCGTCTCCAGCGGGCTCTCGCGCCGCTACCCCCGTTTCCTGCCGGTCGGAACCGTGCGCTCGCTCGAGCGCGATCCCAGCGGTCTCACGCAGACCATCGAGGTCACCCCCGCCGCACCTCTGTCGCGGCTGCGTCACGCGTTCGTCGTGCCGCGCCCGCACCCGCTGGAGGACGCGCCATGAGGGGCGTGGCGGCGCTCCTGGTCGCGGTCGTGGTGGCGCTGCTGCTGCGCTCGACCGCGCTCTCGGCGCTCGCCGCCCGCGGCGTGGTGCTCGACGTGCTCGCCTTCGCCACCGTGCTGTGGGCGCTGCGCTACGGAGAGACCTGGGGCTCGAGCCTCGGATTCGCCCTCGGTCTCGCGGCGGATCTCGACGCCGCGCACTGGCTCGGCCGCCACGCCCTGGTGCTCACGTTGATCGGCTATGCGGTGGGCCGGCTCAGCCACACGCTGGTGCGCGAGAGTTCGCGCACCCACCTGGCGCTGTTCGCCATCGCCACGCTCGTGCACCAGCTGTGGTCCGCCGCCTTCGACATCGGGGGCATCGCCGGGGTGCCCTACCTGCTCCAGCGGGTAGTGCTCGCGGTGGTCGCCACCGCCCCGCTGGGGACGCTGCTGGTCGCGCTGTTGCGGCGCGTCGGCGGGCAGCCGTTGTTCTCCCATGCATCCATCGAATCAGGCCCGACGTCATAGGGAGGGGCGTTTTCGCCTGCTGGCGGCTTTGATGTACGCCGGCCTCGGGCTCATCGTCTTCGGCCTGCTGCGCCTGCAGGTGGTCGAGCACGACAAGTACCTCAGCCTCGCCAAGGAGAACCGCGTGCGCCTCGAGGTGCTGCGGGCGCCCCGTGGCGCGATCTACGACCGCGATGGGGAGCTGCTGGCGGACAGTCGTCCGCGCTTCAACATCGTGTTCCGGCCGTTCCCCGCGGAGAGTGCGCGGCAGTCGCGCCAGACGCTGACGCCGCGCTGGTTCGCGCGCGTCGCACGGCTCATCGGCCAGGACAGCACGCTGGTGCGCGAGCAGGTGTCGGCGGCCAACCGCGGTGGTCGCAGCGTGGTGCTGCGCGCCGCCGCGCCGTTCGACGTCATGGCGGGGGTGGAAGAGACGCGCGCCGAGCTGCCGGGGATCGAGGTCCAGGTCGAGCCCCTGCGGCACTACCCGCACGGCTCGCTGGCCGCTCACCTGCTCGGCTACGCGGGGGAGATCAGCGACCCGGAGCTCGCCCAGCTGCAGGAACAGGGCTACCGCGCCGGAGACCTCATCGGACGCACCGGGGTCGAGGCCAGCTACGAGCAGTACCTGCGCGGCAGCGACGGCGCCGAGTTCGTGGTGGTCAACGCCACGGGGAAGCGCGTCGCCACCTTGACCGAGGGCCCGCCGCGACTGCCGGTTCCCGGCCACGACCTGGTGCTGACGCTCGATCTCAAGGTGCAACAGGCGCTCGAGGAGGCGATGTCGGTGGTCAAGCGCGGCGCGGCGGTGGCGATCGATCCGCGCGACGGCGGGATTCTGGGCATCGTCAGCCGGCCGATGTTCGATCCCAACGAGTTCTCCGAGGGCCTGAGCGTCGCGCGCTGGAGCGAGCTCTCGGGTGGCGGGTCGAATCCCCTGCTCAACCGCGCGATCCAGGGCCTCTATCCGCCGGGCTCGACCTTCAAGATCGTGTCGATGCTCGCCGCGCTGCGCTTCGGGGTCTCGACGCCCGAGCGCCGCCTGGCGCCGTGCCCCGGCCACTGGACGTTCGCCGGGCGCAGTTTCGGCTGCTGGAAGCACTCGGGACACGGCTCGCTGACCTTCATCGAGGCGCTGCAGCACTCCTGCGACGTGTACTTCTACCAGATCGCCCCGCCGCTCGGACTCGAGCACCTCGGCGAGACCGCGCGCGACTTCGGGCTCGGCGAACGCACCGGCGTCGATCTGCCGCAGGAGGCGCGCGGGCTGATCCCGAGCCTGAGCTGGTACGACCAGCGCCGGGGCGGGCGTTTCCGCCCCAGCCTGTTGCTCAACCTGATCATCGGGCAGGGGGAGGTGCTGCTCACCCCGCTGCAGATGGCGCTCATGGCGGCGGAAGTCGCGGCCGACGGACGTCCGCTGCGGCCGCACGTGGTCCGGGAGGTCACCGGCGCGCCGGAGTTCCATCCCCCGCGCCCGACCCACGGCGGCGTCATCGCCGCGCCCGAGATGTGGAAGGCGTTGCAGACCGGCCTCGAGCGCGTGATCACCGACGGCACGGGCGGCGCGGCGGCGGTGCCCGGGCTGCGCGTGGCGGGGAAGACCGGGACCGCGCAAAACCCCCATGGCGGTGACCACGCCCTGTTCGTGTGCTACGCGCCCGCCGACAAGCCGACCATCGCGATGGCGTTCCTGGTCGAGAACAGCGGGCACGGCGGCTCGGTCGCGGCCCCGCTCGCCGGTCACGTGCTGCGCCGGCTGTTCCTCCCCGACTCGCTGCAGGGCTCGCCGCCGCGGATCACGATCGCCGACAGCCTGGAGGCTCAGCGTGGCGACTAGGCTCAAGCTGCGGATGCCGCCGCTGGACATGCGGCTGCTGGGTGCCGCGCTGGCCCTGGTCGCGATCGGCCTCTCCACCGTCTTCAGCGCCACCTCGGTGCCCGGTGCCCACGAAGGCCTCTGGATCAAGCAGTTCCTGTGGTTCCTGATGGCCTTCGCCGTCGGCTGGGTGGCGGTGGCGATCCCGTTCCGAGCCTACGACTCGCTCGCCTATCCGTTCTACGTGGTGTCGCTCGCCCTGCTGATCCTGGTGCTCGCGATCGGCACCAGCGCCTACGGCGCGCGCCGCTGGATCGAGTTCGGGCCGCTCAAGTTCCAACCCTCCGAGTTGGCCAAGATCGCCACCGTGCTGGTGCTGGCGCGGTGCTTCGACGATCCCAAGCTCGACCTGCGCAAGGTGCGCTACTGGTTGCCGCCGATGCTCCTCACCCTGGTCCCGTTCCTGCTCGTGGCCAAGGAACCCGATCTCGGCACCGCGCTCGCCTTCCCCGTGATCCTGGTGGCCATGTACTTCTGGGCGGGCATGCCGGGCTCGACCCTGGCCCTGGGGCTCTCGCCGGCGCTCAACGTGGCGCTGTTCTTCTTCACCCGCTCGCCGTGGTGGTTCGCCGGGGTGCTGGCTGCGATGCTGGTCGGCTTCCGGCCGCGCTGGCGGACCCTGATCGTGGTCCTGCTGCTCAATGGCGCCGTCGGCTACGCCACGCCGCACCTGTGGGATCGATTGCACGATTACCAGAAGCGCCGGATCGAAACCTTCCTCAACCCCGGCCAGGACCCGTACGGCTCCGGCTACCAGATCATCCAGTCGAAGATCGCCATCGGATCGGGCGGGGTGGTGGGCAAGGGGTACCTGCGGGGCACGCAGAAGGCGCTGGCGTTCCTGCCGATGCGGCACACCGACTTCATCTTCTCGGTGATCGGGGAGGAATGGGGCCTCTTCGGGGCGTTGACCGTGGTGATACTCTACGGCATCGTGATCTTGCGCGGGTTCCGCTTGGCCCTGGTCGCGCGCAGCGTGTTCGCGAGCACGATGGCCGTGGGACTCGTGTCCGCCCTCTTCTACCACGTCCTCGTCAACGTCCTGATGACCATCGGCTGGGCGCCCGTGACCGGGCTGCCGCTGCCCCTCATTTCGTACGGCGGCACCGCGCTGATCGTGGGCGGCCTGCAGATCGGTCTGCTCGAAAACGTCGCCGTGCGACGCCAGGAGTTCTGAACCCATGTATCCCGAGATCTTCCAGTGGGGCATCCTTCACGTCCGCTCCTACGGGCTGATGCTGGCGGTGGCATTCCTGGTCGGCACCTGGCTCGCCCTGCGCGAGGCCCGGCGTCTCGGGCTCGACGAGGACAAGGTGGTGAGCGTGGTCCTCATCACCCTGGTCGCGTCCATCCTCGGCGCCCGCGCGCTCTACGTGCTCGAGCACGTGCACGAGTTCCGGCGCGAGTGGGGCAGCGTGCTCGCCCTGTGGCAGGGCGGGCTCACGCTCTACGGCGGGGTCATCGCCGGCACCGTCGCGGGGCTGTGGAGCGCGCGCGCCATGGGACTCTCGATGTGGCGCCTTGCGGACGCGCTCACCCCCGCGGTGGCGCTCGGCACCATGTTCGGACGCGTGGGTTGCTACCTCAATGGCTGCTGCTACGGCCGTCCCACCACGCTGCCCTGGGGCGTCCACTTCCCGTCCGACTCGTACGCGGGGCTCGAATTCGGCAACGCCGCGGTGCACCCGTCCCAGCTCTACTTCGCCCTGGCGGGACTCGGGCTGTTCGCGATCGCCTGGGTGCTGCGCCGGCGACTTCGCGTTCCCGGCACGTTGTTCTGGCTGTTCCTGCTGCTGTTCGCCCTGGCCCGCATTCCGCTCGATGTCACCCGCGCCTACGAGTCCGATGCGATCATCGTGCGGCTCGGCGGCCTGGCAGTGACCGAGAGCCAACTCACCAGCGCGGTGCTGGCGCTGTTCGCCTCGCTCATGATTCTGAGGTTGCGGCGCGAGGCGCGCGGGCGGGCGTGAGCCGCGGCCGATGAAGCTGGCGGTGCTGGGGGCCCCGCTGCGCCACACGCGGTCCCCGGACCTGCACCACGCGGGCCTCGCCGCGCTGGGCCTCGCCGCCGAGTCGCGGGCGATCCCGACCACTCTGGACGAGCTGCCCGGTCGACTTGCCGCGCTGGCCGCCGAAGGCGTGCGCGGCGTCAACCTCACGCACCCGCTCAAGGCCGCGGTGATCCCGCACCTCGCACGCGTCGCCGATGGCGCACGGCGCGCCCGCTCGGTCAATACCGTTGGCCTCGAACCCGAGGGATGGTGGGGCGAGACCACCGACGGCGCCGGGTTCCTCGACCTCCTGCGCTCGCTCGGGCGGAACGCCGCCGGGGCGCGTGTGGTGCTGCTCGGCGCGGGCGGGGCAGCGCGCAGCCTCGCCCTGGCGCTCGCCGAATCGGGCGCTGAGACCATCGCCGTGAGCGCGCGGGATCCGGAGCGCAGCCGACGCGAATGGTCGGGCGTGCCCGGCGCGGTCCACGTGGGCTGGCGCTCCGCTGCGGAGCGCGGCGCGCTGGCCGCCGCCACGCTGATCGTCAACGCCACGCCGCTCGACCACGGGGCCGCTCCGCTGGACCGGCTGCCGGGTGGGGCGCTGGTGGTGGATCTGGTGTACGGCACCGGCCCCACGCCCTGGGTGCTGGAGGCCCGCGCGGCCGGGCTCGAGGCCTGGGATGGGCTCGGGCTGCTGGTGTTCCAGGCCCGCCGCTCGCTGATGCTCTGGACCGGCGTCGAGGTGCCGGTGGAGCCGCTCGCCCGCGCCGTGGGCTGGCCGCGATGATGCGCAGGGTGGCGCTGCGTCTGGCGCGCGATCTCGACGCGTTCGCCTTCCCGCAGGTCTGCCCCGGCTGCGGCGCGCCGGCCGAGCCCGCCCGACTCTTGTGCGCGGCCTGCCGGGCCGCGATCCCGCGTCTGCCGGTGGCACTGTGCGCGCGCTGCCTGGGACGCGGGCGCGAGCCGGTCGGATGCGTCTCGCATCCGAGCCACGTGGTGTGGGCGGCGTGGGTCTACGACGAGCGCGCGGCGTGCGTGGTCCATGCCCTCAAGTACGGCGGCCGGCCCGCCCTCGCATCCGCCCTGGGCGAGGTGCTGGCCGCGGCCCTGCCGGCGGCGGCGCGTCCCGACTTGGTGCTCGAGGTGCCGCTCCATCCGACGCGGCGGCGCGAGCGGGGGTACAATCAGGCCGCCATGCTCGCCGACGCCGCCGCGGAGCGGCTCGGGGTGCCGCGCCTGAGCGCGGCGCTGATCCGTGTGCGTGGAACGGCGCCCCAGGCGCGGCTCGATCCGCTGTCGCGCCGCGCGAACGTCGCGGGCGCCTTCCGGGTGCGCCAGCCGGCCGCGTTGCGGGGGAGGAGCGTGCTGATCGTGGACGACGTGGTGACGACCGGGGCCACCCTCGAGGCGTGTCTCGACGCACTGGCGGTGGCCGGGGCGCGCCCCGCCGGGCTGGCGCTGGCCTGGGCGCAGTAGCGATGGCCCACCTTCACGTTCCCGACGGGGTGCTGCCCCCCTGGCTGTGGGTCTCGGCACTCGCCGTGGCCGTACTGCTGCTGGTGGCCACGGGGTTCGCGAACCGCGCGGTGACCCGGAAGCGCATCGCCTTTCAAAGCGCGCTCGGGGCGTTGGTGCTGGTCGCGATGTCGCTGGAAGTGCCGCTCGGTCCGTTCGAGTACCATTTGAGCCTGATCGGGCCGGTCGGGGTGCTGCTCGGCGCCGTGGCGGGCTTCGAGGTGATGTTCGTGGTGGTCGCAATCCTGGCGTTGATGGGACACGGGGGCCTCACGGTCGTCGGGCTCAACGCCCTGGTGCTGGGTGCCGGGACCGCCGTCGCGCGCCCGATCTACCGGATGCTCGCGAGGCGCGTGCCGCCCGCGCCGGCGCTGGCCTCGGCGACCGCCGCGAGCCAGGCGGTCGCGGGAGTGCTGTGGATGCTGGTGATGGCGGCGGCCCTGCACCTGCGTCCGGGCTTCCCCGGTGCGCCGGCGGGGGTCGCCCACCTCGGCGTGCTGGCGGCGGTGGCGTTGCCGCTGTGGGTCTTGGGGCTCGTCATCGAGTCCGCGGTGGCGTTCGGCGTGGCGCGGTTCCTGGTGCGCGTGCGGCCCGACCTGCTGCCCGGGGCGGAGCCGGTGGCGGTCGCGAAGGGCGTGACCTGATGCACATCATCTCGCAGATCGACTACCTGGCGAGCGCGGGGACCACCCCGTGGCATCGCGCGAGCGCCCTCTCCAAGCTGCTGCTGGCCGCCGGGCTCGTGGGGCTGGCGGTGTTCTCGCCGTCCCTGGCGCTGCTCGCCGCGCTCCAGCTCGTGGCCTGGACCCTGGCGCTCACCAGCCGCTTGCCGGGCCGGCTGGTCGCGGCGGCCGCCGGGTACCCGCTGCTCTTCTCCACCCTCTTCATTCTCGCTTCCTGGGACGGCAGCTGGCAGACCCCGGCCCGGCTGCTTCTGCGCCCGCTTACCGCCAGCCTCTCGATGGTCTGGCTGGTGGGCACCACGCCCTATCCCGACCTCTTCGCCCCGCTGTCGCGCATGCTGCCCCGGCCCGTGGCCGACGGGCTGTTTCTCACCTACCGCGCGCTGTTCGACCTGCTCGGGCGCGCCGAGCAGATGTGGCGCGCGCTGCGGTTGCGCGGGGGCACCAGCGGCCCGGCGCGGCGGCGCCTGACGCTGGCGGGCGAGAGCCTGGGCACGCTGGTGCTCTACGGCTTCGAGCGCAGCGAGCGCCTCTACGCCACGATGATGCTGCGCGGCCACGAGGGGCGGATCTGCGGCTGCCGTCATTTCGCCGAGTCCACCCGCGCCGACCTGCTGGTGTCGCTCGCCGGCGCCGTGGTGGTCGGAACCGCGGCGCTGCTGTGGAGGGCGTCGTGAGCGAGCCGCTGGTCCGCGTCTCGTGCGTGCGGCACGTCTATCCCGACCGCACCCAGGTGCACCTGTGCGGGCTCGATTTCGTGGTGCAGCGCGGCGAGCGCGTGGTGATCCTCGGCCCCAACGGCTGCGGCAAGACCACGCTGCTCTACCACATCCTCGGCCTGCTCGAGCCGCAGGAGGGCGAGGTGTCGGTGCTCGGTGTCAATCCCGCCCGCGACTTCGGGAAGATTCGCGAGCGCGTCGGCGTGCTGCTCCAGAGCGTGGACGAGCAGATCATCGCCCCGACCGTGTGGGACGACGTGTCGTTCTCGGCACGCAGCTACGGCTACGCCGCCACGGAGGTCGAGCGCCTGGTGGGCCGCGCGCTCGAGCGGGTCGGCATCGCCGACCTGCGCCACAAGGTCTGCCACCATCTGTCCGGGGGCGAGAAGCGCAAGGTCGCGCTCGCCGGGGCCCTGGTGCTCGATCCCGAGCTGCTGGTGCTCGACGAGCCGTTCGAGGGGCTCGATCCCGCCTCGCGCAACGACCTCGTGCGACTGCTGAACCAGCTCCATGCCGAGCACGGCGTGACCCTGGTGATGGCGACCCATGACGTCAATGTGGTGCCGCTGATGGCGGACATGGTCTACGTGCTGCTGCGCGGCGGCGAGATCGTGGCCCAGGGGTCGCCGCGCGACATCTTCAGCCGTCCCGGATTGCTGCGCGGCAGCAACATCGAGCCGCCGGTGCTGGCCGAGCTGTTCGCGCGGCTCGAGGAGCTGGGCCTGCCGCTCGGCCACCCGGTCGCGGTGGAGGAGGCGGCCCGCGCCGTGCTCGAGTGGGCGGAACGCCAGGGTGCTGCGCCGGTGGCGCCGCATGCCGGTCGCGCGCGAGCCGAGGAGGACTGATGGGCGCCGACCTGTTCGGTACGCCCGCGGTGCCGGCGGCGCAGGCGCCGCTCGCCGACCGCATGCGCCCGCGCGACTTCGACGAGCTGGTCGGCCAGGCCCACCTCTTCGAGCCCGGCTCACCGCTCGCCGCGATTCGCGAGGGCGGCCACCTGTCCTCGATCGTGCTGTGGGGGCCGCCCGGCAGCGGCAAGACCACGATCGCGCGCCTGGTCGCCACGGTCGCCGGCGTCTCGTTCGTCTCCTTCAGCGCCGTGCTCTCCGGCATCAAGGAGGTGAAGGCGACGATGGAGCGCGCCTCGCTCGAGCGCCGGCGCACCGGCAAGCCCACCCTGCTGTTCGTGGACGAGATCCATCGCTTCAACCGGGCGCAACAGGACGCCTTCCTCTCGCACGTCGAGAAGGGCGACATCGTGCTGATCGGCGCCACCACCGAGAACCCGTCGTTCGAAGTCAACGCCGCGCTGCTGTCCCGCGCCCGCGTGGTGGTGCTTCGAGCGCTGGAGCCCGGCGACCTGCGCACCCTGCTCGAGCGTGCGCTGTCGGAGCGCGAGCGCGGCCTCCCCGGCGACGTCGTCGCCGATGCCGAGGCGCTCGAGCTGCTCGCTGCCAACGCCGACGGCGACGCGCGCCGCGCCCTCAACGCGCTCGAGCTGGCGGCGTCCGCGGCGCCGCGTGCGGCGGGCGGAGGGCCGCGCCGGATCACGCTCGACGGGGCGCGGGCTGCGCTCGCGAGCAAGCACCTGCGCTACGACCGCGCGGGTGACGAGCACTACAATCTCATCTCGGCGCTGCACAAGTCGCTGCGCGATTCCGACCCGCATGCGGGTCTCTACTGGGTGGCGCGCATGCTCGCGGCCGGGGAGGATCCGCTCTACGTCGCGCGCCGGCTGGTGCGCTTCGCCAGCGAGGACGTCGGCAACGCCGACCCGCAGGCCCTGCCGCTGGCGGTGGCGGCGTTCGAGGCCTACCATCAGCTCGGGACCCCCGAGGGCGAGCTGGCCATCGCGCAGTGCGCCGTTTACCTCGCCACCGCCGCCAAGAGCAACGCGGTCTACCGCGGCTTCCAGAAGGCGCAGGCGGAAGTGGAGAAGAGCGGCAGCCTGCCGCCGCCGCAGGTGATCCTCAATGCCCCCACGCGGCTGATGAAGGACCTCGGCTACGGCGCCGGCTATCGCTACGCGCATGACGAGGAGGGCGCGATCGCCGACCAGCAGCATCTGCCGGACGCGCTCGAAGGCCGGCGCTTCTACGAGCCGAGCGACCAGGGCCTCGAGGCCCTGGTCGCCGAGCGCATGCGCGCGTGGGAGGCCCTGCTCGCGCGCAAGCGGGGCAATTGACGTGTACGCGTTTCCGATCCGTCCCGCCGCGCGCGCCAGCGCCGGCCTGGCGGTGCTGCTGCTGTTGGCGCCCGGGGTCGCCGGCTGCGGCGGGCGCGAAGACCGAGCCCCGGAGGTGCGGGAGGGCACCATGGCGTTTTCCCTGCGTTCGACCGCTTTCGAGCCGGACAGCGAGATCCCGTCCGAGTACACCTGCGACGGCGCGGACGTCGCCCCGCCGCTGGCCTGGAGCGGGGCGCCGCCGGGGACACGGAGCTTCGTGCTGATCGTCGACGATCCCGACGCGCCCGATCCACGTGCGCCCAAGCTCACCTGGGTGCACTGGGTGCTCTACGGCATTCCGGCGACCGCCGATTCGCTGCCCCGCGCCGCCCGCGCCGGGCAGCTGCCGGAGGGAACCCACGAGGGACTCAACGACTGGAAGCGGCCGGGCTACGGCGGACCCTGTCCGCCGGTGGGCCGGCATCGCTACTTTCACAAGCTCTACGCGCTCGATATCGAGCTGCCCGACCTCGGCCGCCCCACCAAAGCGAACCTCGAGGGCGCAATGAAGGGCCACGTGCTGGGGACGGCACAGCTGATGGGTACGTATGAGCGCCGCGGGAAGTAGCGGCGCGTTCGTGGCCCCGCGCCGGCGCGGGCCGCTCCGCGTGAGGCGACGCCCAACGCGACTTTCTTGAGCTGCGGACTCGGCGCGAGTAGCCTCATCGCCGTACCCGCCGCCGGAGGTTCCGCCGATGCGGCTGTCTTGCCCTTCGATCACCGGGCCCCAGGCAGCGACGAGACTCGACCCTTGCGACGCCAGTTTGGCGCGTGATGCCGCGACGCCGGCGCAGCAGCGCCCGCGACTGCTCGGGCGCGTCGTGCGTGCGCTGCACATGCGACACGACAGCCACCAGACCGAAGGGGCCTACCTGCCCTGGATCAGGCGGTTCATCCTCTTCCACGGCAGGCGGCACCCCGTCGACATGGGCGCGGAGGAGGTGACGGCATTCCTTTCGAGTCTGGCGGTGGACCGCCGCGTGAGCGCGGCCACTCAGAACCAGGCCCGGAGCGCAATCCTGTTTCTCTGCAAACAGGTCCTCGATCTCGGTCTCCCGTGGCTCGACCAGGTCGTCAGTGACCACGGAAGAGCGGGCCCGCCTCGAGCAGCTCCAGCGCGAGAACTTCGAGCTCAGGCGGGCGAACGAGATCCTGCGGAAGGCGTCGGCGTATTTTGCACAGGCGGAGCTCGACCGCCGAGCGAAGTGATGGTGTCGTTCATCGACGATCACCGAGAGGCGTATGGGGTCGAGCCGATCTGCGCGGTGCTGCCGATCGCCCCGTCGAAGTACCACGCGCACAAGGCGCTGCAGATCCATCCGGAGCGACGCTGTCCACGGGCGCGGCGGGACGACGTGCTGCGGGAACGCATCCGGCAGGTGTGGGAGGAGAACTTTGCGGTCTACGGTCTACGCCAGGTGTGGCGGGAGCTGAAGCGTAAGCATCGCGATGAGCCGGTGGCTCGCTGCACCGTGGCACGGCTGATGGACGAGCTGGGCCTCCAGGGTGCCGTCCGTGGGCGGAAGTTCGTGCGGACGACGATCGCCGATGAGGCCGTGATGCGGCCGCAGGACCTGGTCACGCGGCAGTTCAAGGCGACGGCACCAAATCAGCTCTGGGTGGCCGACCTGACGTACGTGGCGACCTGGCGTGGGTTCGTGTACGTGGCGTTCGTGATTGACGTGTTCGCGCGGCGGATCGTGGGCTGGCGAGCGTCGAGATCGCTGCGCAGCGATCTGGCCCTCGATGCGCTCGAGCAGGCGCTCTATGATCGGCCGATTGCGGAGTCGCCGCGGCTCGTCCATCACAGCGACCGTGGTGTGCAGTACCTTTCGATCCGCTATACGGAGCGGTTGGCCGACGCCGGGATCGAGCCGTCGGTCGGCAGCACGGACGATTCGTACGACAACGCGCTGGCGGAGTCCGTCATCGGACTGTTCAAGACCGAGGTCATTCGGCGACGCGGACCATGGAGGGGATTCGAAGATGTCGAGTTCGCGACGCTGACCTGGGTCGCGTGGTACAACAGCACCCGCCTGTTGGAGTCGCTCGGCGACGTCCCGCCGGTCGAGTTCGAGGAGGCCTATTACCGTCGACAGGCGGATCCGGCCGAAAACGGCTTCGCAGGGTCGATGCAGAGCCGCGATCTCAGGCCCGCATGAGTCAGAGGTCGGAGGCCGCAGGGCAGGAAAATGCTTCACCACGCAGCGAGACGATTCCGGAAGTGAACCGTCAACGGAGAGGGAGGGACGATGCCGCTCTATCTATCGAGGTTCAGCTACACGCCGGAGACTTGGGCTAAACTGATCGGCAAGCCAGAGGACCGCCGAAAGGCCGCTCAGTCGTACATCGAGTCGGTCGGCGGGAGGCTTCATGGATTCTGGTACGCCTTCGGCACACACGACGGCTACAACCTATGGGAGGCCCCCGACAATGTGTCCATGGCCGCGGTTGCGCTGGCGATAGGTGGCGGCGGTGCGCTTCGCTCGTTCGAAACGACAGTTCTCCTGACCGTCGACGAAACGATGGATGCCCTGCGCAAGGCTGGGCAAGTCAAGTACCGAGCACCGGGGGCGTAGCGGCTCGCGCCTCGGCCTCAAACACTCACGTAGCGAGCTCTCCGGAGAACCCGGGGCGGTCGTCCCGCGATTCGCGGGTCGGTGTAAGTGGATACGCAGTTCCGTCGAATTGTGGTTGCGGGACAATCGGGCAAGTGCCCACAGTTGCGATTGCGGGAACACCTATGGAAGGGGAGAGTCGATGACGGCAAACCGTTCGCGCGTGGCCCAGCCGGTCGATGTCGATACAGAGACCCTACGCAACGCCATCAAGGGCGAATACAAGGAGGTGGCCGAGCATCCCGGCAAGGGATTTCACTTCCACACTGGCCGTCGCCTGACCAAGATCGTCGGCTATCAGGACGGGTGGTTGAAGGGCGTTTCGGAACTGGCCATCGAGTCGTTCGCCGGCACCGGAAATCCCTTCGCCATGGGCGAACTCGCCGTTGGTGAACGAGTTGTCGATGTCGGCTCAGGCGGGGGCATCGATTCGCTCATCGCTGCGCGCATGGTCGCCCCAACCGGAGAAGTTGTCGGCATCGACATGACCCCGGCGATGCTTGAGAAGGCGCGCGCGGCCGCCACCGCGTCTGGGATCGACAACGTCGAGTTTCGCGAAGCCTACATGGAGGCGCTCCCGGTGCCCGACGGCTGGGCCGACGTGGTGATCTCCAACGGGGTGCTGAACCTCACTCCCGACAAGCAGAAGGTCGTGGGCGAGATGTTCCGCGTGTTGCGCTCGGGTGGGCGGCTTCAGATCGGCGACATCCTGGTCAACCGGGAGGTGCCGGAGGGGGCGAAAAAACAGATAGGTCTTTGGACCGGTTGAATTGCCGGTGCTCTGCTGGAAGCAGAGCTCGAAGCGACGGTCGTCGCTGCCGGTTTTGCCGAGTTCGAAATCACCTGGAAGGCCGAAGTTTTCGACGGGGCTCCGCAGGCGTCAAGCGCGAGCGCGTTTGGCACGGTCGGCATCAACTTCCGGGCGACCAAGCCCTGAAGCAGGGACGGCGGCTGCGGGCAACTCGTACCATCGAGGAGCCAGATAGCAATCGGTAGCATTGGCCGGCCCGCTCCGCGGGCCGCCGCCGAACCCGAGGGTTAGGCACATCACGTACAGATGACGGCAGGGACGCAAGGAATGAA
>Ga0154739_1030_pt1 | contig 36526 bp, 35 predicted proteins | sample Rifle2008BG16ft_FD_105747 | JGI IMG/M metagenome (GOLD analysis project Ga0154739, IMG submission 105747) | Candidatus Eisenbacteria bacterium RBG_16_71_46 | reverse complement strand
CGAGAACGTCGCCCAGTTCGGCGACTTCAAGATGCAGGTGACGGAGAAGAAGGAGTTCACCATCCCGCCGGTCGTTTCCGGCATCGTCATCCTCGCTGGGGCGGCGCTGCTGTTCAGCCGCCGCAAGCCGGGCCCCTAGGCGTTCTCCCCCGGAGGGTCGTGTGGCCGCCACCCACGCTTCGTCCGCGCACTCCGCCGAGCCCCACCGCTCGCCACTCTCCAACCCCGACATCGCGCCGATCCCGGCCGAGCAACGCACGTGGAACTGGTGGCACTACTGCGCGTTGTGGATCGGCATGTCGGTCTGCATCACCACCTACACCCTGGCCTCGGGCCTGATCGACTCGGGGATGTCCTGGGTCCAGGCGATGTGGACCATCTTTCTCGGCAACACCATCGTGCTGGTTCCGATGCTGCTCAACGCGCACGCCGGGGCCCGCTACGGCATTCCGTTCCCGGTGTTCGCACGCGCCTCGTTCGGCGTGCTCGGTTCCAACGTGCCGGCGTTGCTGCGGGCGCTGGTGGCCTGCGGCTGGTTCGGCATCCAGACCTGGCTCGGCGGCGAGGCGATCTTCCAGCTGGCGAGGCTGGTGTGGCCGGGGATCGCCACCCTGCCCAACGTGGTGCCCGGATTCGTCGGCATCACCACCGGTGAAGCCGCCGCCTTCCTGCTGTTCTGGGCGATCAACGTGTTCTTCATCCTCAAGGGCACCGAGTCCATCAAGTGGCTCGAGTCGCTGGCGGCGCCGTTCCTGATCCTGGTCGGGCTGGCGTTGCTGGCCTGGGCCCACGAGCGGGCGGGCGGCTTCGGAGCGATCCTCTCCCAGCCCTCGCGCTTCCGCACCAACGCCGAGTTCCTGGCGGTGTTCTTCCCTTCGCTCACCGCGATGATCGGCTACTGGGCCACGCTCTCGCTCAACATCCCCGACTTCACGCGCTACGCCCGCTCCCAGCGCGACCAGGTCGTGGGGCAGGCCCTGGGTCTCCCTACCACCATGACCCTGTTCGCCTTCATCGGGGTGGCGGTCACGTCGGCCACCGCGATCATCTTCCCCGGGGGTGGCGTGGTCTGGGATCCGGTGGTGCTGCTGGGGCGGGTCGGCGGGCCACTCGCGGTGCTGCTCTCGATGCTGGCGCTGTCCATCGCCACGCTCACCACCAACCTCGCCGCCAACGTGGTCTCGCCCGCCAACGACTTCAGCAACGTCGCGCCGCGCGTCATCTCGTTCCGCACCGGGGGGCTGATCACCGCCGTGATCGGCGTTCTCATGATGCCCTGGAAGGTGCTCGCCTCCTCGCAGGGCTACATCTTCACCTGGCTGGTGGGCTACTCGGCCCTGCTCGGGCCGATCGGTGGGATCCTGATCGCGGACTACTTCGTGCTGCGCCGCACCGTGCTGGAGCCCGGCGACCTCTACCGCCGAGGCGGGCGGTACGAGTACGCCGGGGGGTTCAACCCGGCGGCGCTGGTGGCCGTGGCGCTCGGCGTGGCGCCGAACGTCCCGGGCTTCCTGGCGCAGGCGAACCCGTCCGCCTTCGGCGGCGTCCCCGAGTTCTGGAGGGGGCTCTACTCCTATGCCTGGTTCCTGGGCTTCGCCCTGTCGGGGGCGGTCTATCTGGCCCTGATGAGACGGTCGCGGGCGGGCGCCGGCCGCTGAGCGTCGGACCGTCGCGCCCAGGGCCACACCGCCCGAGCCGTCGCGGCCCCAGGCCACCCGGCTCGAGGCCACGGCGCGACACCCACGGCTCGGGCGCGATAATCGTTACAACCTATTGTTCCCAAATGTCTTGGAGCAATCATGCGCCGCCGAAATCTGAGATCGGCCGTCTCGGAGGCTGAAGGGGCCATCGGAGAGGGGCTTTGCCTGGAACAATAGGTTGGAATCTGCTAGGTTCCGACTGCAATCTAACGCCTACGTAAGGGTGTGATCATGAACTCGGTACTCGATCGGGACGACCAAGCGCACCTGCTCCGCATCGGTGACCTCGCGCGCATGACCGGGAAATCGGTGCGGGCGATTCACCTTTACGAGGAGCTGGGGCTGCTGACCCCGAGGACCCGCTCGAGCGGCGGCTTCCGGCTCTTCGACCCCTCCGCGGCGGAGCAGCTCCGCTGGATCGAGCTGCTCCACGGTCTGGGCTTCTCGCTTCAGGAGATGCGCGACCTCCGGCGGTCGTGGTGGAGCAACGAGCTCGGTCCCGAGGCGATGGAGCATCTGCGCGAGCTGTTCGAGCGCAAGCTCGAGGAGACGCGCGACACCGTGCGCCGCTACCAGCAGCTCGAGTCGGAGCTCGAACAGGGACTGAGCTACCTGCAGACCTGCCGCGCGTGCGCCACGCCGGCTGAAGTGGCGGCCTGCGTCCACTGCGATCAGGATCACGGCATGACCAGCCGGCCGGCGCTGGTTGCCGGCATCACGTCAGCCCCCGAGCGGGCGCGCAGGCGCTCCGGCCCGGGATTCGTGCGGATCGAGGACATCGAGTAAAGCCATGGATCTTCCGATCGTGAATCAGACTGACCAGCAGGCCGTGAACGGTGGCATCGCATTGACCGCCCTGGCGGCCGAAAAGGTGAAGGAGCTGCTGACGCAGCACGGCATCCCGGAGCAGGGTCTCCGGATCGGCGTGCGCGGGGGCGGATGTTCGGGCAATTCCTACTTCATGGAGTTCTGCGAGCAGCCCGAGGCGGGCGACCAGGTGGTGGACAGCTTCGGCGTGCGCCTGGTCGTGGATGCGAAGAGCGCCGCGCTGCTCCAGGGCACCCACATCGATTTCGTCAGCGGGCTGATGGGCTCGGGCTTCAAGTTCGTCAACCCGAACGTGCGCCATTCGTGCGCGTGCGGGGAGAGTTTCTCGGTCTAGCGCTGCACCCATCCCGGAGCGATGTCGCGACCGCCCGACGGGGCGGCTCGGCGGGACTCCTGAACCGCCGCTTCGCGCGGCTCGAGAGATTGCGAGCGATATGAGCAAGACGCCTGAACTGATCGTCAACGACCTCCGCGTCGCCGTGGAGGGCAAGGAAATCCTCAAGGGCCTGAGCCTCCAGGTCGCGAAGGGTGAGATCCACGCCCTGATGGGGCCCAACGGCTCCGGCAAGAGCACCCTGGCCAACACGCTGATGGGCCATCCGCGCTACGAGGTCACCGGCGGGGAGATCCTGTTCAAGGGACTGAGCATCCTCGAGATGGAGGCGGACGAGCGCTCGCGGGCGGGCCTGTTCATGGCGTTCCAGTACCCGGTGGCGATCCCCGGGTTGTCGGTGGCCAACTTCCTGCGCAGTGCGCTCAACGCGCGGCTGGTGCGGCCCGAGACCAACGGCAGCGGCACGATGCCGCAGAAGAAGGGCATCGCCCCGCGCGAGTTCCGCGCCCTGCTCAAGGGGCAGATGGCGCTGCTCAAGATGGACGAGTCGTTCGCGACGCGTTACCTCAACGACGGGTTCTCCGGGGGCGAGAAGAAGCGCGCCGAGATCCTGCAGATGGCGCTGCTCAAGCCCGAGATCGCGATCATGGACGAGACCGATTCGGGTCTCGACATCGACGCGCTGCGCGTGGTCTCCGACGGCGTCAATGCGCTGGCCGGTCCCGACCTCGGCGTGCTCGTGATCACGCACTACCAGCGCATTCTCAACTACATCAAGCCCCACCGCGTTCACGTCATGGTGGACGGCCGGATCTCGGTTTCGGGCGGGCCGGAGCTGGCCCTCGAGCTCGAGACCCGGGGTTACGACTGGGTGCGCAACGGGAAGGAAGTGACTGCGCCATGACCACCGAACCCACGACGACCGTCGGGATCCGCGACGGCTACGCCGAGAAGTACGGTTTTCACGACGACGAGCAGCACGTCTTCAAGTCCAAGATGGGCCTCACGCCGGAAATCGTCGCCCAGATCTCCGACATGAAGGGCGAGCCGAAGTGGATGCGTGACTATCGCCTCAAGGCGCTGGAGATCTTCGAGAAGAAGCCGATGCCGACCTGGGGCGGGAACGTGGGCGAGATCGACTTCAAGAACATCTACTACTATGTCAAGCCCACGTCGCAGGAGACCAAGTCCTGGGACGACGTGCCGGCCGACATGAAGCGCACCTTCGACAAGCTGGGGATTCCCGAGGCCGAGCAGAAGTTCCTCTCCGGCGTGGGCGCGCAGTACGACTCCGAGGTCGTCTACCACAAGATCAAGGAAAGCCTCGAGAAGCAGGGGGTGATCTTCCTCTCCTGCGATCACGGCCTCAAGGAGCACGAGGAGCTGTTCAAGCAGTACTTCGGCACGGTGATCCCGTCCAGCGACAACAAGTTCGCGGCCCTGAACTCCGCGGTGTGGTCGGGCGGGTCGTTCATCTACGTGCCCAAGGGCGTGAAGGTGGACGTGCCGCTCCAGGCCTACTTCCGGATCAACACCAAGGACATGGGGCAGTTCGAGCGCACCCTCATCATCGTGGACGAGGGCGCTTACGTGCACTATGTCGAGGGCTGCACCGCGCCGGTCTACTCGAGCGACTCGTTACACTCCGCGGTGGTCGAGATCATCGTCAAGGCCGGCGGGCGCTGCCGCTACACCACGATCCAGAACTGGTCGAACAACGTCTACAACCTCGTGACCAAGCGGGCCCTCGCCTACCGCGACGCGACGATGGAGTGGGTGGACGGCAACCTCGGCTCGAAGCTGACGATGAAATACCCCTCCGTCTACATGATGGAGCCGGGGGCGCACGGGGAGATCCTCTCGATCGCCTTCGCCGGGCGCGGGCAGCACCAGGACGCGGGTGGCAAGGTGGTGCACTGCGCCCCGCATACCACGAGCAAGATCATCTCGAAGTCCATCAGCAAGGATGGCGGGCGCGCCGGCTACCGCGGCCTGGTGAAGGTGCAGAAGGGCGCGACGGACTGCCGCAGCAACGTCAACTGCGACGCGCTGCTGCTGGACGAGGCCTCGCGCTCGGACACCTATCCCTACATGGAGATCGAGGAGGACCGGGTCTCGATCGGTCACGAGGCCACGGTGTCCAAGATCGGCGACGAACAGCTCTTCTACCTCATGAGCCGCGGCATCTCGAAGGACGACGCGGCGGCGATGATCGTCTCGGGGTTCATCGAGCCGATCGTCAAGGAGCTGCCGATGGAGTACGCGGTGGAGATGAACCGGCTGATCCAGCTCCAGATGGAGGGCTCGGTCGGATGACCACCGCGGACCTGCAGATCCAGGAGCGCAATCTGTTCACCGACTGGTCGGCGCGGGCGACGGCGCGCGCCGCCGACGCCGGCGAGCCGGCCTGGGCGCTGGAGCGCCGCAGCGCCGCGGCCGCCACCGCCGCCGCGATGTCCTACCCGGATCGCGGAGACGACCTGTGGCGTCGCATCGACTTCCGCACCGCCGAGGCGGGGATCGCGGGACTCGACCCGTTCGCGCCCGGCCCCCGCGCGCGCGGCGTGGACGATCTCCCGGCGCCGGTGGTCGCGCGCATGGCCGGCGAGGCCGGCAACGCCGGTTTGCTGGTGCAGCGCGACAGCGACGTCGTGCTCGAGCAGACCCACCCCGCGCTGGAGAAACAAGGCGTGGTGCTGTGCTCGATGGAGCGAGCGCTGCGCGATCACGGGGCGCGGCTCGCGGACACGCTCGGCGCGCTGCTCCACGCCGACGAGGACCGCTACGCCGCGATCTCCGAGACGGTGCGCTCGGGCGGGGCGTTCGTCTGGGTGCCGGACGGTGTCGAGGCGGCGCTGCCGCTGCGGCTGTTCCAGTGGATGGACGGCCCGGGGCGCCTGAGCGCGCCGCGCAGCGTCATCGTGCTCGGCCGCGGGGCGCGCGCGACGGTGATCGAGGAGCAGCTCTCGGCGACCGCCGAGGGGCTGGCCCTCCACCTCGGGGGCACCGAGGTGTTCCTGGGCGACGACGCGAAGCTGGTGTACGGCACGCTCCAGGATTGGGGCCGAAACGTCTTCCACTACGGGAACCAGCGCGCCCGGATCGGCCGCGGGGCCGAGTTGCAGTGGATCCAGACCCTGCTCGGCGGGCGGGTGGTCAAGAGCCACTCCTACTTCGATCTCGCCGGCTCGGGGGCGCAGGCCTTCGTGCACGGTTTCATGTTCGGCGACGGCCGGCAGCACTTCCACCTGCACACCCTGCAGCGCCACCTGGCGGATCACACCACCAGCGACCTGCTGATCAAGGGCTGCCTCAAGGACCACGCCCGCAGCGTCTACCAGGGCCTGATCCAGGTGAGCGAGGGCGCGCAGCGCACCGATGCCTACCAGGCCAACCGCAACCTGCTGCTCTCGGACACCGCGCGGGCGGACAGCATCCCGGGCCTCGAGATCCTCGCCAACGACGTGCGGTGCACGCACGGCGCGACCATCGGCAACGTCGACGAGGAACAGATGTACTATCTGATGTCGCGCGGCCTGCAGCGCTCCGAGGCCCAGCGTCTGATCGTCGAGGGTTTCTTCGTGCCGGTTCTGGATCGCATTCCGCTCGAGAGCGTGCGCGAGCAGCTGAGGGATGCGATCGAGCACAAGATCGGCTAGCGCCCGGTGCCGGGCGGCCGAGATCGGATGTCACACGTGATGCGAGGTCAGCCGGGAGGCGCGGCGCCCGCCGCTCTGCCCAGGACGTTCGACCCGGCGGTGGTGCGCGCGGACTTTCCGCTGCTCCGTCGGCCCCAAGGCAAGCCATTCGCCTATCTGGACAGCGCGGCCACGTCGCAGAAGCCGGAGAGCGTGCTGGCGGCGATGGACCACCACTACCGCCACTGTAACGCCAACATCCATCGCGGGATCTACGCCATGGCCGAGGAGGCCACCGCCGCCTACGAGGATTCGAGGCGGCGCGTGGCGCAACTGGTGAATGCCCGCTCGCCCCGCGAGATCGTCTTCACCCGCAACAGCACCGAAGCGCTGAACCTGGTGGCGCACGCCTACGGCCGCTGGGCGCTCCAGCCGGGCGACGCGGTCGTGCTCACCGAGATGGAGCACCACTCGAATCTGGTCCCGTGGCAGATGCTGGCGCGGGAGAAGGGGCTCGAGCTGCGCTTCGTCCCGATGACCGGAAGCGGCGAGCTGGACCTCGACGCGCTGCCGGGCCTGCTGGCCGACGGGCGCGCCAAGCTGGTCGGCGTGGTCCACATCTCCAACGTGTTGGGCACGGTGAACCCGGCGGCGGAGATCGCCCGACTCGCCCACGCGGCCGGGGCGGTCGTGGTGCTCGACGCCTCGCAGAGCGTGCCGCACTGTCCGGTGGACGTGCGAGCGCTGGGCTGCGACTTCATGGCGTTCACCGGCCACAAGATGCTCGGTCCCACCGGCATCGGCGTCCTGTGGGCGCGCCGCGAACTGCTCGAGGCGATGCCCCCCTTCCTCGGCGGCGGGGAGATGATCCGCGAGGTCCACCTGACGGAATCGAAGTGGAACGAGCTGCCGTGGAAGTTCGAGGCCGGGACCATGCCGATCGCCGAGGCGGTGGGCCTGGGCGCGGCCGTGGACTACCTCGAGCGGCTCGGCCTGGACGCGGTCTTCGCGCACGACCGCGCCCTGGCGGCCTACGCCATCGAGCGCCTGCGCGAGATCCCCGATCTCACCGTGCTCGGCCCGGCCGCGGACCGGCGCGGCGGCGTGGTGGCCTTCACCCTCGCGGACATCCACCCGCACGACATCGCGACCGTGCTCGACGCCGAGGGCGTGGCGGTCCGCGCCGGGCACCACTGCGCCATGCCGCTGCACGAGAAGCTCGGCATTCCGGCCTCGACCCGCGCCTCGTTCCACTGCTACTCGCTCGAGGCGGAGGTGGATGCCATGATCGCCGGGTTGCGCCGCGCGCGTTCCATCTTCGCGCGATGAGCGGCTGGGAGGAGATCTACCGGGAGAACATCCTCGAGCACTACCGGCATCCTCGGAACCACGGGACGATCGAGCAGCCCGACATCACCTACGAGGACGCCAACCCGCTGTGCGGGGACGTGCTGCGGATGGACTTCAAGGTGCGCGACGGGCGGATCGAGCGGGTGCGGTTCAGCGGGCATGGCTGCTCGATCAGCCAGGCGTCCGCGTCCATGCTGTGCGAGCGCATCGAAGGGATGCCGCTCGAGGAAGCGAAGACGATCTCGCGCGAGGACGTGCTCGAGATGCTGGGCATCGAGCTCGGACCGGTGCGCCTCAAGTGCGCGCTGCTCGCGCTCAAGACCATGAAGGCCGGCCTGTATGGCCTCGGAGGCTGGCCGGGGGAGGACGAGGAGCGATGAGCGACGACGGCTTCATCCGCGTGGCGAAGGTGGGGGAGATCCCGCCGGGTGCTGTCAAAGTGGTGCGGATCGACGAGCAGGACGTCGCCGTGTTCAACGTCGCCGGCGCGTTCTACGCCATCGACGACGTCTGCACCCACGACGGCGGCCCGCTGGCCGAGGGGACGCTCGAAGGGCCGATCGTGGAATGTCCACGACACGGGGCCAAGTTCGACGTCAGGAACGGCGCGGTGATGGCGATGCCCGCCACGGTCCCGGTCCCGACCTATGCCGTGCGCATCGAGAACGGCGAGATCCAGGTGGGCTGGTCATGAACGTCGAGAAGGAATCCGCGCCGGGAGCGAACCCCGACACCGGGCAGCCCGCGCCGGACGATCCCGGTCCGGGCCCGGCGCCCAACCACCCGGGGGTGGGCGGTGAGGCGTCTGCCGCGAAGGCGGCCGGCCCGGCCTCGGCAGGCGAATCCGCGGCACCCGGCGCTGCCCCGTCCCAGCAGGAGCTGGCGATCCGCTCCGCGCTCGAGACCGTCATGGACCCCGAGATCGGGCTCTCGGTGGTCGACCTCGGGCTCATCCGGATGGTGCGCGTCGAGCCGGCCCGGACCCACGTCCAGATGCTGCTGACGACGCCGTTCTGCCCGTACGCGCCGCAGCTCATGGAGGACGTGAAGCAGGCGGCGATGAGCGTGGTGCCGATGCCGTGCGAGGTCGAGATCCTGCCCGACGCCTGGAGCCCGGACATGATGCCGGACCCGGGGCTGCTCGGCTACTCCTTCTAGGCTCCGTCCGCAAACGCCCGAGGACCGCCGGGCAGGGAACACGATGGAAGCGACGCCCGCGACGCCTTGCCCGCGGGCGTTTGCGGACGGAGCCCAGCCCGCCGCCGCGTTACTTCTTCAGCTCGCCGAGCGCGTAGAGGCGCTCGACGTTCTCCTGCACCCAGCCGCGGAGGTTCTCGAGGTGCGCCTCCTGGCCGGCGCGGGCGCGGATCGCCCCGGTCTCGCGGTCCCGCTCCACCAGATGGGCGAAGCGGCGCTGCATTCCGAGGAATTCCTCGATCCGCGGGCGCTCGGTCGCCTCGCGCGGGCAGTCCTTGACCGATCCGCCTTGGCCGCGCTCCCAGACGAAGGTGGGGAAGATGCCGCAGCGCGCGCCGAGCAGCGCCAGCTCGAGCGTCTGGCCGTCGTCGTACTTCCAGCCGCTGATGCACGGGGCGGGAACGAACACCACCGCGGTGCCCTTGAGGCTCAGCGACTTCTCCATGGTCTTGACGAACAGCTTGCCGTAGGCCGGGCTGATCTGGGCGACCAGGTCGGCGCCCGCGGCCATCGCGAGGTGCACGTAGTCGAGCGGTTTCTGCATGTTACCGGGTATCGCCTTGCCGGCCGGCGTGGTGCTGGTGTCGGAGAAGGGCGTGGCGGCAGGGCTGTACTGGAAGCCGGTGTTGGCGAAGAACTCGTTCACCAGCACCATCATCGTGATGCGGGACCGCCGGTAGATGGTGTGCAGCAGCCCGCGCAGCCCGATCGCGAACGCGCCGCCGTCGCCGCTCATCGCCACCACCTGCACCGGGCGCTCCAGCGCGCCGCAGCCGGTGAGGACGTCGGAGACGTCACGCACCGCCTCGGCCAGCGTCGGGGCGGACTCGAACACGTTGTGGATGATCGAGAAGCTCTTGCCGAACATCTCCGGCGGCGCGTCGCCGCGGCCCCAGGCCACGACGTTGGGGTACGCCAGGGTGGAGACCTCGCCGCACGAGGTGCCGATGGTGAAGATGGTCTTGACGCCGTTGTCGGTGACGCGTCCCAGGTTCTGGAACGCGACCGACTCCATGCATCCCGGGCACAGCGTGGAGCCGGGCCGGAAGCAGCTGTCGTGGGTGGCGGTTTCCTTGTAGCCGCTCATAGCGACCTGCCCTCGTGGAAGACCTGGTAGGGCGGGAGGGTCTCGCCGGCGAGCGAGCGGCGGCCGCTGTCGAGCATCGCCTCCCAGGTGGCCTCGGAAACGTCGGCGCCGCCGATGCCGGCAAACGCGCTGACGATCGGCGGCACGACCGGCAGGCCGTTGAGGGCGTCGGCGACGTCCAGTGTCAGGTGTCCACGGCCGGCATGGTGCGCCTGGTTCACCACCAGCACCGCGCGCGCGCGGCGTAGCTTCTCGCGCACGGCCTCGCGCGGGAACGGGGTGAGCAGGCGGATGGCGAGCCCGGCGACGCTCATGCCGTGTTCGCGCGCCCAGGCGTCGCGCAGCGCCTCGAAGGTGCCGAAGTCGGGTCCCATGCTCACCACCGCGAGGTCCACCTCGCCCTTCTCCGGCCAGCCGACGGCATCGAAGAACGCCAAGCCGGGGCGGCCGAAGGTGCGCTCGAAATCCGCGCCGACCTGGGGCAGCAGCTCGAGCGCGCGTTCCAGCCGGCGCTTCTGCGCCACCTTGAAGCCCTGGAAGTAGCGCGAGGTGACGCAATTCCCGAAGGCGGTGTCGCCGTTGATCAGTCCCGGCAGCGGGCAGGGCGCCATCCAGCGGTCCTGGAACGCGCCGATCGCGGCGTCCGGCTCCAGCACCAGGCGGGCATTGCGATGGCTGCTCTTGATGCCGTAGTAGCCGGGCATGGTGGGGGTGAGCACGTCCGGGTGCATGCCGAGGCAGGGCGCCTGCAGCACCGTGTCGTAGATCTGCTGCTTGCCGCGCGCCACGATCTGGATGAACCCGTCGTCGCGGTGGGCGAGAGTGTCGGAGGGATCGCCCTCGATGCACAGCGGGAAGTTCGCGGTGGCGCGGTAGACGTTGATGATCATGACGTTGCCGAGACCGCTGGCGCCGAGCGAGCGGGTGGTCTCGGTCATGTGGTCGAGCCCCACCGAGCTGGTGGCGGTGACGAAGATCAGGTCGCGGCAGGCGGCCGCGGCGCCGACCATGTAGTCGGCCACCGCGTGCTCGGCTTCGAGCAGCTTGACCCGCTTGGGCGTGCCGGGCGTCGAGGCGACGTAGGCCGCCACGGTCTCGATCCACTTGGTGGAGGGCGTGATCGGGAACCCGGGGTAGATCATGCAGCGCCACATCTGGAGCGAGGCGATCGCCGCCGCGGTGTTGCCGTCCGCGGTGATCTCGGTGCGCTCGGTGTGGAGCGGCAGGTGGGCCGCGCGCGCCCGTTCCAGGTCGATGACCGACTCGTAGCGGGCGCCGGATGGCGTGATGTTGAGCAGCGGCTGGGGTGCGACGTCCCGCGAGTTCATGATCGGACCTCTGCCTCCTCCCAGGCCTCCTCGTAGGGGGCCTCACTGAACAGGTGCTCCGGGCATACGCTGATGCACTCGCCGCACAGCTTGCAGTAGCTCGACACGTCGGCGCCGGTCACCAGCACGCCGCGCTCGGGATCCGGGCGCCACAGGATGATGCCTTCGGGGCAGTTGGTGATGCAGTGCGAGCAGCCGTTGCACTTGAGCTCGGGATCGGAGAAGTGCAGGCGGAACCCGCTGCGCGCGTAGTCGGCGGTGCGGTTGGTCTGCGAGAGCCGCAGGCTGGTCTGCGCCCCGACCGGCAGCTCGCCATAGCCGTCGAAGGTCGGCGGCGCGTGGTCGCCCGGTCCCGCCAGGTCGAAGGTGCCGGAGCGCACCTCGTCGAAGCTGGCGGCAAGGGCCTCGCGGTTGCGCTGCAGGACCAGTTCCGGAATCCGCCGCTTCTTCAGGGTCTTCACGAACGACTCCACGGTGTGCTCGCGCGTGAACCCGCCGATCGCCTGCGCCATGGCCACGTAGGTCGAGACGTTGCCGATCGTGTGCTTGAGGAAGCGCTCGCCGATGGTGTCCCCGGCGATGGTGAAGACGCGTCCCGAGAGGCGGTAGTGGCGCGCGCACTCTTCCGGGGAGCGTTGCGTGTTGAGCACGAAGGTGCCCCCCGGCGGAACGCCCTCCGCGAAGTCCACCGAGCGGCCGGCGGCCTCGTCCATCAGCAGCGCCATGCCGGGGCGCGTGACCTCGCAGGCCGTCTGGATCGGACGCGCGCTCACCCGCAGGAACGAACGGATGTTCGCCCCGCGGCGCGCGGAGCTGAAGAACGGCCACTCCTGCACGTGCAGCGACGCATCGCCGAGCATCAGGTCGGCCAGGCTCTGGAACGCCAACACCAGCCCGCCGCCCGCCTTGCCGTCCCCGCGCAGCTCGAGGTCGGACTCGGCCATCATGGACCGCGGATCGAGGAGTTTCACGATCGCCTCACTTCTTCCAGAGGATGGCGTGACCCGGACATTCCGTCATGATCTTCTGCAACGCTGGCAGATGAGCCTCGTCCAATGCCGCGTCATAAACCTCTGCAACCTCTTCGTCTTCGACATTTCGGAACGCCTGTGGCAGCACCTTGATGCAGTCTCCGCACTCGGTGCAGAGATCGGGATCCACGTAGAACGGCTGAACAGTGCCCATTATCGGTCTCCTTGTGCGGTCGCAGGGCGCGGCATCCCGTTCGGTCGCGCCCGGGCGGTGGTTCTTGCATGAATCATGCTAGGTCCTAGCGGCGGGATCCCCCACGCGTCCGCCCGGCACGCGCGAGGGGAGGGAGTTTCCCGTCGGGCGGAGGAGTCCGTTCAATGGCGCACCGTTCACCCGCGCCGCCCCGTCCGACGACCCACGATTATGGCCACAGTATCACCCGCCGCCGCTTCCTCGCGAGCCTCGGGCTGCTGGCTGGCGCTGGTGCCTTGACCCCGCTCCTGCGCCACGGGCGCGGCCCCGCCCCGCACCGGATCGAAATCAGCCGGCCCCTGCTCGGGACCTGGGTGCGCGTGGTCGCGACCCACGACGATCCCGCGCGGTCGACCCGGGCGGTGGAACGCGCGTTTGCCGCGATGCGCGCCGTGGATGCCCAGATGAGCGTGCATCGTGGCGACAGCGATCTGGCGCGCGTGAACGCGGCGGCGGGCACGGCGGCGGTGGCGGTTCCGACCGCGGTGCTCGAGGTGGTGGAGTCGGCGCGCGCGGCGGCGCGGCGGGCGGACGGCATCTACGATCCCACGATCCTGCCCCTGATGCGGACCTATGGTTTCTACGGTCCGCAGCGCGACCGACTGCCCGCGACCGCCGACATCGACGCCGCACTCGCCCGTATCGGGTACTCGCAGGTGCGGGTCGACCGCGCGGCCGGCACGCTCGCCCTCGGGCGGCACGGCGCGGGAATCGACCTCGGCTCGATCGGCAAGGGCTGGGCGGTGGACCGCGCGGTGGACGCGCTGCGCGCCGAGGGCGTGACCTCGGGCCTGGTGGATGCCGGCGGCAACGTCTTCGGGCTGGGGACGCCGTCCGAGGAGGCCGCGGGCTGGGCGGTGGGCCTGTTCCACCCGGTCACCGGAAGCACGGAACGCGTCTTCACGCTGCGCGATGCGGCGGTGGCGACCAGCGGCAACACCGAGCAGTATCGCCTCTGCGGTGGCGTGCGACTCGGTCACCTGTTCGACGCGCGGCGCGGGCGTCCGGCCGACGGCCACCTGAGCGCGAGCGTGATGGCGCGGCGCGCGGTGGACGCCGACGTGCTCTCGACCGTGGCCTTCCTGCTCGGGCCCGACCGCTTCGCGGGCTGGCCCGAAACCCTCGACTCGCTGTTCATCGGCTAGGACGGCATGCACGTGGAACATCTCAAGACCTTCGGCCGCGGCGGCATCCACCCCGACCCGCACAAGCGGGCCACGGCCGGATTGCCGATCGAGGACGTTCCACCGCCGATGGAAGTGCGCCTGCCGCTGCAGCAGCACCTCGGGGACCCGGCGGTGCCGATCGTCAAGAAGGGCGATCTGGTGCGGCGCGGGCAGAAGATCGCCGAGGGTGAGGGCACCGGCGTGCCGCTGCACGCCTCGATCTCGGGCAAGGTGAAGCCGATCGACCGGCATCCACACCCCACCCTGGTGATGGCTCCGGCGATCGTGATCGCGCGCGTGGACGACCCGGATCTGGCGCCGCTCGAGTTCCCGGTGGACCCCGGCTGGCGCGAGCTGCCGCGCGAGGAGATGCTGGAGCGTATCCGCGAGGCCGGTGTGGTCGGCCTCGGCGGCGCCGCGTTCCCGACCTACCGCAAGCTGCAACTGCCGCCCGACGTGCGGGTGGACACGCTGGTGGTCAACGGCGCCGAGTGCGAGCCGTACCTGACCTCCGATTACCGCCTGATGCTGGCCGAACCCGACGCGATCGTCGAGGGCGCCGTGCTGATGGCGCGCATCATCGGGGTGAAGCGGGTGCTGTTCGGGGTGGAGTCGGACAAGCGCGACGCGGCGCGGGTGCTGGCGGGCGTCATCCGGCGCCTGGCACCGGACGGCTACGAGATGCGGGTCGACGTGGTCGAGACCCGCTACCCGCAGGGGGCCGAGCGCCAACTGGTGGCCGCGCTCACCGGGCGGACCATCCCGCCGCGCGCGCTGCCCTATGCGGTGGGCGTCGTGGTGCAGAACGTGGCCACCGCCAGCGCGGTCTACGATGCCGTCTGCCGGCGCCGCCCGCTGCTCGACCGCGTCGTCACCGTGACCGGCCCCGGCATCGCCGAGCCGCGCAACCTGCGGGTGCCGCTCGGCATGCTGCTGAGCGAGCTGGTGGCGCGCTGCGGCGGGATCACCGACGACGCGACGCGCATCATCGCCGGCGGTCCGATGATGGGCCGCGCGCTTCCGCGACTCGATCTGCCGGTGACCAAGGGCATGAACGGGCTGGTGCTGCTCACCGGTCGCGGGCCGTTCGAGGACGGCTATGGCCCCTGCATCCAGTGCGGGCGCTGCCTCGAGGTGTGCCCGCTGGGGCTCGAGCCCGACCAGGTCTCGGTGCGGGTCGAGGCCGGCAAGCTCGCCGAGACCGCGCCCTACGGCGCCGAGGAGTGCTACGAATGCGGATCGTGCACCTTCGTGTGTCCATCGCAGCGCCCGCTGGTGCAGTTCATGCAGGTCGCGAAGTCCGCGCTCAGGCGCGCGCGCGATACCCGGAGCGTGGCATGAGCGAGATCCCCGCCGCCCGCCCCCGTCCGTTCGTGGTCACGCCCGGACCTCACCTGCGCGTGTCGGAGACCACGTCCTCGATCATGTGGTGGGTGAACGCCTCGCTCGCGCCCGCGGCGTTGTGGGGCGTGGTGGTGTTCGGGCCGCGTGCGTTCGCGGTGATCATCGCCTCGATGGCCGGTGCGGTGGCAGCGGAGTGGGTGGGCACCGCCGCGATGCGCCGGCGCAGCACCGTGGCCGACGGGAGCGCGGCGTGCACCGGCCTGCTGCTCGCGCTCACGCTGCCGCCGCTGCTACCGGCGTGGGCGGCGTTCCTGGGCGGGGCATTCGCCACCCTGTTCGGCAAGGTGATCTTCGGCGGGCTCGGCTACAACCTCTTCAATCCCGCGCTCATCGGCCGCGCCTTCCTGATGGCGAGCTTCCCGGTGGCGATGACCTCGGGCTGGTCGAACCCCCGGCCCTGGTTCGGACCGCACCTCGACGCGGTCACCACGCCGACGCCGCTGGCCGCACTCAAGGAGTACGGCCTCGAGGCGGCGGCGCGGCTGATCTCGGGTCCGGGCGGGGTCACCGGTCTGGCCCTCGGCTTCCGTCCCGGCTCGATCGGCGAGGTGTCGGTGCTGCTCGTAGCACTCGGCGCCGGCGTGATGCTCGCGCGCGGCATCATTCACCTCACCATTCCGCTCAGCGTCTTCGCCGGCACCGCCCTGATCACGTCGTTCTCGGGCGCGCCGCTGCTCCATCTCCTGGGCGGCGGCTTGTGGCTCGGAGCGTTCTACATGGCCACCGACTACGTCACCTCGCCGGCCATGCGCTCGGGGCAGGTGGTCTTCGGCCTGCTCATCGGGGTGCTCACCGGGGTGATCCGCCTGTGGGGGGGGTATCCCGAGGGCATTTGCTACGCGATCCTGATCGCCAACGCGGTGGTGCCCGCGCTCAACCTGTGGTTCCGCCCGCGGCGCGTGGTGGCGATGGGGAGTCCGTCATGAAGCCGGTGTCGCGGGAGGTCGTGCGCATCGCGGCGTCGATGACCGTCGCCTGCGCGGCGGGGGCGGCGATCCTGGGCGTGGTCTACGTCGCCACCGACCGCTATCGCGAGGCCTCGGCACTGCGCACCGAGCGCGAGGCGGTGGCCACGATGCTCGGGATCGACTCCACCACCACGGTGGTCGAGGTCCGCCAGTACCTGGAGCCCGCGCGCCGCGAGGTGATCTACCGCGCGGCACCGTTCGGCGTCCCGGGGGCCGAGGGGCGCGAGGTGGTCTTCGGCCTCGACGGCGCGCTGGTGGGGGCTCACGCCCTGCCGGCGGGCGAGCCCGTGGCCAAGACGCTCGAGCCGCTGGGACGGGTGTTCGTCGCCATCCGCGACGGGAGAGCGGCCGGGTTCGTGGTCGAGGGCGAGGCGCGCGGCTACAAGAACTTCATCCGCTTCTTCGTCGCTCTGCGCGGGGATTTCGAGGTGGCCGGGGTGCGGGTCATCCAGCACGAGGAGGACCCCGGGCTCGGCGCCGAGGTCGCCACCGGCTGGTTCGACGGGCAGTACGTGGGGCGCAGCGCCGAGGAGGTCGCGCGCCTCGAGGTCACCCGCGACCCGATGCCCGAGGACTGGCGCGCCGCGCTGGTGGCCTTGTCGCGCCGCGCCCCGGGGAGCGGCGCCGTGCACGACAGCCTGCTCGCGCGCGAGCGCGCGAAGCCGATCTACGCCGTGACCGGGGCCACCATCTCGAGCCGCGCTGTCACCGACGGCGTGCGCGTCACGGTGGAGCACTTCCGCCGCCGCTGGGCGTTGCTCGCGCCCCACCTCGGAGGCATGGCATGACCACGCTGCTGCATCCCGGTCCGGCGCCCACCCCGCGACAGCTGATCCTGAACGGGATCTTCGCCGAGAACCCGGTGTTCCGGCTGGCGCTGAGCCTGTGTCCGGCGGTGGCGGTGACCACGTCGGTGCTCAACGGGCTGCTCCTCGGCGTCGCGGTCCTCGCCGTGCAGGTGCTGTCCAGCGTGACGGTCACGCTGGTGCGCGGCCTGATCCATCCGCGGGTGCGGATCCCGGTGTACACCATCATCATCGCGGTGTGGGTGAGTGCGATCGACATGGCGCTGGCCGCGTTCTTCCCCGCGCTCTACGCCCAGGTCGGGCTGTACGTGAAGCTGATCGTGGCGTTCGCCATCATCATCTCGCGCCTCGAGGTGTTCGCCTCGCGCCAGCCGCTGGTGCCGAGCTTCTTCGACGGGTTGGGCATGGGGCTCGGCTTCCTGCTCGCGCTGCTCGCGATCGGCGCCTTCCGCGAGCTGCTCGGCAGCGGCTCGTTCGCCGGGCATGCGATCGCCCCCGGCAAGCCGCTGCTGTTCCTGACGTTGCCCGCCGGAGGCTTCTTCTCGATCGCGATCCTGATGGCGTTCTTCAACTGGATCGAAGCGCGCGCGCGTCGCGGGCGCGAAGGGTCGGCGCCGGCGCCGCGCGCCGCCGCCGGGGGGACTCACGGTGTCTAGGTCCGGCTTGTGGCTCGCGGCGGCCCTGACGGCGGCCGGGTTGATGCTCACGGCGGAGTCCGCGGGCGCGGACGACACCCGCATCCTGAGCGCGCGCCCGGTCCCGCCGGACGGCATTCGCCTGCGGTTCTCGGCGCCGATCGGGCGCACGGACCCGGCCAACTTCCGGGTGACCACCGCGCAGGCGCCCGACATCCCGATCGCGGTGCTGGCGGTCGAGCCCGGTCCGGGCCACCGGGTGTCGCTGAAGCTGTCCGAACCGGTGACCTCCACCGGGCGCTACCGGCTCGATGTGAGCGATCCGCCGCTGCACCGCGAGGTGAATCCATCGCCCTGGACGCTGATGCTGGGAGTGTTCCTCGCCTCGGCGCTGATCAACAACTTCGTATTCACGCGCTACCTCGGCCTCTGCATCTTCTTCGGCGTGTCGAAGAAGCGCGACACCGCGATCGGCATGGGCATCACCTTCGCGGTGGTGATGATCCTGACCGGGATGCTGTCGTGGGCGATCGACAGCTGGGTGCTGCGTCCGTTGCAGCTCTCGTTTCTCCAAATCCTGGTGTTCATCGGCGTGGTGGCGTTCGCGGTGCAGTTGCTGGACACCGTGCTGCGCAAGACGCATGCGGCGCTCTACCAGCGCTGGGGCATCTACCTCATGCTCATCACCACCAACTGCATCATCCTCGCCGTTCCGCTGCTCAACGCCACGGCGAAGAGCGGCTCACTCGAGGCGCTGGCGCTCGCCGTGGGGTCCGGGATCGGCTTCGCGGTGGCGCTGTTCCTGATGTCGTGCGCGCGCGAGCGGATGGAGCTGGCCCGGGTGCCGGCGCCGTTCGCGGGACTGCCGATCGCCTTCGCGCTCACCGGCCTGTTCGCCCTGGCGTTCATGGGCTTCTCGGGCCTGGATTTCTTCCGCTAGGGGCGGGACATGGACTCCTCGCTGTGGAGCGTGGCGCTGTGGGGGCTGGCGGTCTTCACCCTGCTCGGCCTGCTGTTCGGCTTCGCGCTGGCCGCCGCGGCGATCCGCTTCCACGTGGCGGTGAACCCACTGGTCGAGCGGGTGCGCTCGAGCCTGCCGTCGGCCAACTGCGGCGCCTGCGGATTCGCCGGCTGCCAGGCCTACGCCGAGGCGGTGGTGGGGCGGACCGACGTGGCGCCCAACCTCTGCACGCCGGGGCGCCGGCCGGTGGCGACCTCGGTGGCGGAGCTGACCGGCAAGCAGCTCGGCTCGGTGGTGGACCGGATCGTGGTGCTGCGCTGCCACGGCACCAGCGCCTACGCGCGCGAGGAGGCCGAGTACGCGGGGATTCCGACCTGTGCGGCGGCGTCGCTGATCTTCGGCGGCCCCAAGGCGTGCAAGAACGGCTGTCTCGGGCTCGGGGACTGCGTGCGCGTCTGTCCCTTCGACGCGCTGCGGCTCGGACCCGACGGCATCCCGGTGGTGGATACCGAGGCCTGCACCGGATGCGGGCTGTGCGTGCCGGCCTGCCCCAAGGATCTGTTCGCGTTCTACCCCCGCGTCCACCGCATCGAGCTGTCGTGCGTGGCGCGCGACAAGCAGAGCGTGGTGCGCGCCAGTTGCATGGTGGGCTGCACCCTGTGTCGCAAATGCGTGGCCAAGTGCCCGGCCGAGGCGATAACGTGGGATGGTCGCACCATCGTCATCGACCATGAGAAGTGCATGGCCTACGGTCCTTCCTGCGGCGAGGTCTGCGTGGACATCTGCCCGAGCACGATCCTGCATCGTGTCGGGCAGGCCCCGCGGCCCGAGCCGGTGGAGGCCGTGGCCGAGGAGGTGAGGACCTAATGGAGATCCGGACCGAAACCCACGGCGCGAAGCAGGGCACTCCCGCCCCGACCCCCGCGACCGACTCGATCGTGCTCACCCTGGTGGGGAGCGGCGGCGATGGCGTCGCACTGCTCGGCGACCTGCTCCTGCGCATGGCGGCGAAGCAGGGGCTCTACGGGATGATGGTGCAATCCTACGGGCCCCAGATTCGCGGCGGGGAATCGGCCGCGATCGTGCGTCTGGCGCGCGAGGAGATCCAGTACGAGGGTGACGCGACCGATCTGCTGCTGTGCTTCCGGCTCTCCGATCTGGCGCGGTTCCGGGGTGCGGTGCGGCTGCACGATCGCGCCCTGACGGTGCTCGAGTCCGCCGATTCCGGCGACCTGCCCGACTGGCTCGGGAGCAGCGAGCGCGAGCCCTTCCGCTTCCCATTCGCCGCCTTCGAGAACGGGCAGGAGGTGCCGGGCGAGCCCAAGAACATGCTGGCGCTGGGCCTGCTGTGCCGGGCCCTCGGGTGGTCGCGCGACCTGGCGGCCGAGGGGCTGGAGCAGCGCTTCGGCAACCGCCCGGCGCTGCTGGCCAAGGACCTCGCCGCCTTCTACCGCGGCTATGCCACCGAGGGCATGCCCGCGCTGCCGCCCCTCGGCGGCCACGGCAGGCCGCTGCTGGTCGAGAGCGGCAACGAGGCGGTGGCGCGCGGGGCGATCGACGCCGGCATCCGCTTCTTCGCCGGCTACCCGATCACGCCGTCCTCCGAGATCATGGAGACCCTGATCGAGGAGCTTCCCCCGCGCGGCGGTCGGGTGGTGCAGGCCGAGGACGAGATCGCGTCCCTGGGCATGGTCGTCGGGGCGAGCTTCGGCGGAGTGCCCGCGATGACCGCCACCAGCGGCCCCGGGCTCTCGCTCATGACCGAGATGATGGGGCTCTCGAGCATGGCGGAGATCCCCAGCGTGATCGTGGACTGCCAGCGCGCCGGGCCGGCGACCGGCATGCCGTCGCGCACCGAGCAATCGGACCTGTTCCACGCGATCTACGGGGGCCATGGCGATTTCCCGCGCGTCGTGCTCGGGGTGTTCGATGTCGTCCACGCACGCGACCTGATGCATCGCGCGGTCCACGTCGCCGAGGCCTTCCAGCTTCCGGTGCTGGTGCTCTCGGATGCCTACATCGCGCAGCGCCGGCAGATCCGCGATCAGCTCACGCCGCAGGAGCAGGCGCCCAAGCGGCGCACCTGGACCGAGATGGACGGCCCGGCGCGGTTCTCGCTCACCGCGCACCACGGGGTCTCGCCCTTCCGGGTTCCCGGCACGCCGGGCGGGACCTACCTCGCCGCCGGGATCGAGCATACCCAGGACGGCAACCCCTCGGCGGACGGCACGGTGCATCAGGACATGAACGAGAAGCGCTTCCGGAAGCTGGCGGCGATCGCGGTCGAGACGCGCCAGTGGTTCCGCACGCTGGGACGCGAGGACGCGCCGCGCGGACTCATCGCGTGGGGCAGCCAGTTCGGGATCCTGCGCGAATGGGTGCGGCTGCATCCCGAGTACCGGGTGTTCCTCCCGGAGGTGCTGCACCCCTTCCCGGTCGCCGCGCTGGAGGCCTGGCGGCGCGGGCTCGAGTGGACGGCCGTGGTGGAACTCAGCTTCCAGGGCCAGCTGCGGCGGCTGCTCGCCGGGCTCACGGACATGTCGCAGGTGCGCGGCGCGGCGCGCAGCGGCGGATTGCCGATGTCACTTCACGAACTCGCGCACCTGCTGGAGGAGGCCAAGGCATGAAACCCAAGGACTATCGGACCGAGCTGGAGCCGGTGTGGTGCGCGCGCTGCGGCGACTTCGGCGTGCTCAAGGGCCTGACCCAGGCGCTCAGCGACCTCGAGGTCCCGCCCGAGAAGCTGGGCGTGATCTCGGGCATCGGCTGCTCGAGCCGGCTCCCGGGCTACCTGCGGGCCTACTCGTTCAACTCGATCCATGGACGCGCCCTGCCGATCGCGAGCGGGCTCAAGCTCTCGCGCCCGGAGCTGACCGTCGTGGTGGTGGGCGGCGACGGCGACGGCTTCAGCATCGGGCTCGGGCACATTCCGCACGCGATCCGGCGCAACGTGGATCTCACCTACCTGGTGCTGGACAACGGCATCTACGGGCTCACCAAGGGCCAGGCCTCGCCCACGACCTCGGTGGAGCTGAAGCAGTCCCTGGGGCTTGCCGGGGGTGAGGAGCGCCCGTTGAACCCGGTGTTCCTGGTGCTGAGCTCGGGCTGCGGCTTCGTCGCCCGCGCTCACGCCGGCAACCTGCCCCAGCTGCGCGAGGTCGTGCGCGAGGCGATCCGCTACCCGGGCTTCGCGTTCGTTCAGATCCTCGCGGCGTGCGCCACCTACCAGCCCCAGACCTACGCGGACGATCTGTACGGCCGCTGCGACCCGCTGCCGGCCGAGCACGATCCCACGGACTTCGCGCGCGCCTGCGAGCTGGCGGTGGCCGATCGCTTTCCGCTCGGCGTGATCTACCGCCGCCCGCCGGATCAGGCGCCGGCCATGGCCGGCGCGCTGCGCTGGGGTGAGGCGGGGATCTGGCCGGCGCCCGGCGCGGGCGACACGACGGTCCAGCCCCAGGACTAGAGGAACCGAGGGGGCCGCAGCCGGGCAGGATGTGACGCGGTCCCCGAAGGGCGGAGGTCGGCGGTGCGACGTCGGCCTCCGTTTCCTCTTCCGGTCGCGAGCCCTACGATCGGGCGATCAGTTGATCTCGCGCCACGACAGGGTGGTGTACTCGTTGCCGTACTTCGAGAGGTTCTCCTCGATGGCGTCGCTGCTGTAGAGCACCGCGGAGCCCACGTCCTTCGAATTGATCTCGAGCTTCCGGCCCGCGACCACAGTGCCGAGCACCCACAGGTGGGCGTCGATCCTGAGCTGGCCCTCGACGTAGATCACGCCGCGGAAGGTGAGGTCGCCGTCGATCCGCAGATCGCCGTCGACGTAGATCATGCCCGCGCCGTCACCGCCGGGGATGCTGAACGTTCCCGACCGGTTCTGCCGCACGCCGTCGTTGTCGAGGTGGGTGATGCCGTGGAGGCTCCCCGGCGCCGAGGGGCGCGGATTCCCGAGCCACGAATAGAAGGCCCCGGCGTCCATGTCCAGCAGCTCCCAGGGCCCGGCGTACATGCCGCTCGCCTGTCTCTCCAGCACCGGCGGGTCTCCGGATTGCTGCGACGACGACTTGCCGTCGATCTTGCCCCCGCTCAGGCCGCCCGGCAGGTCCCGGTAGCCGACCTCCCAGTGGTCCAGGCCGGGGTTCTCGTTGCAGGCCCAGGGGGCCCCGTTGCGGCCGTGGGCGGCGGCGGTCCCGGTCGGCGTGTCGGCGCGGTGATTGAAGCCGCAGACGTAGCAGTCCTCGGAGTACTTGATCTCCTGCCAACCCAGGGTCGCCGCCCGGGCATCGCCGATCATGGGCCGCGAGGTGACCTCGGTGATGATCGTGGCCGAGGCCCTGCCCCGGTGCCCCACCGAGGTGATGCGGAAGATCGGCCTCCCGGAGACCGTCTGGATCGCGGGGTTGCGGGTGTTGTCGAAGCGGTAGATCACGGTTCTGGCGGGGTCGGTCTTGTACTCGATGGTGAGGACGTCGGGTCCCTTCGCCCCGGTGCTGTAACTGAGCCACTGGCCCGCCGGCTGGCTGGTATTGAGTGCGGTGGTGTCCGTCCCCGTGACCGGAACGCCGCCCGGGACGGTGAGGAAGATCTGCGTGACCCGGCGCGGATTGCCGTCGTCGGGCGCATCGCCGTTGCGCAGGCGCGAGATGGCCTCGCCGATTCCCGCCTCGGCGCAGTTGAGCGCGGTCATCGCGCGCTGACCCTGGCTCGAGACCTTGCGCTCGAGCTGGACGCTCGAGATCAGCACCGTCGCCAGCAACGACAGCACCATCAACACGAGCAGGGCGACCACCAGGGCCATCCCCCGCTCGCTTCGAGGCACATGTGGAGTGGGCCGCATGCTGCACCACCTCTCGATTCGTCGCGCTCGAGGCGGGCCAACGCGCGCCCGGAGAACCCCGTGCCCCACGGGGCCACCCGCGCGCGGGCCCGGGGTGCACGCCCCCGGCCGCCCCGCGTGGACGAGGCCTCGCTCGGGCGCCGCTGGCCGCAGAGCCGGTCCGGCCGCGACATGCCGCGCGAGGGCGGTGCAATCCTGATGCCCGCTCGCCGCGCCTCCGCGCTCGACGGATGGAGGTGGCCGGGCGACACGGAACGGGGCCATCCGCCTGGGTGGGGCCCCGCCGCCCGGGCCCGCGCCCCCGCTGTCGCGGGGGTCGGCGGCGGACCGGCGGCGGGCAAAATGCACGGATCCGCGGCGATTTGAGTGGCATGACCCGCCGCCCGCGACCGCGTTCCGCGCGACATCCGCCGCGTCGGCAGGACCGGCCGCGTCCTCGATGGGTCTAGAGGTTGTAGGACAACCCCCAGTTGATCTTGAACTGCCGGTGCCCGGCGACGAAGTGGTACTTGAGCTCGAGAAAGTTCTCGACCCTTCCGGCGAGCGGCACCTTGATGCCGCCCAGCGCGGCGAGGCTGCCGAGCGTGACCGTGTCGGAGGCCTCGACCAGGCCCAGGCTCGGCGCGTTGACGCGGGTGGCGAGGAAGTGCACCGCGTAACCGGCGCCGACGTAGGGCTGCCAGCCTTGGAGCGGGAAGACGTAGCGGGCGTCCACGCCGAGCGTGGCGTCCTTGCGCATCGAGCGGATGCCGAACGGCTCGATCGTGCTGGTGGCCCGCCAGTACTCGATCGTGGGCATGATCTCGATCTCGCGGATCAGGCGCTCGGGGTGGAGCCGCGCGCGGACGCCGACGCCCGAGAACGAGCTCTGGCCCTCCTGAAGCACGGTGGAGGTCAGGGCGTCGACCCCGACGAGCGCACCGGCGACGGCGGGCGAGCGCGGGGCGAGCAGCGAGAGCGTGGCGAGCAGAAGAGCGAAGTGCGTGCGCATGGGGCACTCCTCGAGGATCCATCCTCGTGGCTAACGGTCCGTGTCTAGGGGGAGCGTGGACCGACTATAGCCGGGGTGGGCGCTCCACGCCAGCGCGGCCGGTGCCGGCGCGGCCCCTGGCGCGGGGCAAGCGGTTCCCCGCAACCCTAGCTTTGTGTCCCGAGGATTGGTGTTGGGGCGGGGACCCCCTCCAGTGGGCCGTGGAGTCCGGGGTCCACGGGGGTTTTGGGGGCTCCAGGCTCCCCGGCGGTGGCCCTTTTCGGCCGCACACCAATCTCCGGGACACAACCCAACTCCAGGCGCCCTCGGGACGTAGGACGCGCCCCGCCGCGCGGTCGATCCTCCTTCGTCGTCTCCGGTCCGGCGCCGGTCGGGATTCACGGCGGGCCTGCTGGACAGCGGGACGATGGATGGACCACTCTGGCCCGCGCACCGCCCGGGTCGATCGCATTCTGATCGAACCCGGGCGACGCGCCGACTGCGGAGCGTCCACCCTCCGCGGGACGGTTCCGGTCCCTCACGGCAACACCTCAAGGAGAACTCTCATGACCTCGTTCGCACATGCCGCCGGAATCCCGCGGCGCAGGCCCCTTCACTTCCTCTGCGCGTTGGCCACCCTGGTCGTGCTGCTTCCCGCCTCCGGCGCCGCCGCGGTCTCGGCCGGAGGCGCGAAGGCGCCCGAGGTCAATCTCGGATTCGAGAAGTACACGCTCAAGAACGGTCTCGACGTGATTCTCCGGCGTGACACGCGGCTGCCGATCGTCGGGGTCAACCTCTGGTACCACGTCGGTCCCGCCAACGAGACCGCCGGGCGCACCGGCTTCGCCCACCTGTTCGAGCACATGATGTTCCAGGGCTCGGGGCACATCGGCGAGGACCAGCACTTCAAGATCCTCGAGGGCGCGGGAGCCTCGATGATCAACGGCACCACGGACTTCGACCGCACCAATTACCTCGAGGACGTGCCCGCCAACCAGCTCGAGCTGGCGCTGTGGCTCGAGTCCGACCGCATGGGGTTCCTGCTCGACCGGCTCGACCAGTCCATGCTCTCGAACCAGCAGGACGTGGTGCGCAACGAGCGCCGCCAGAGCGTCGAGAACGCCCCCTACGGCCTGGTGGAGGAGGAGGTGTGGCACCAGCTGTTCCCCAAGGGTCACCCCTACTACGCCTCGGTGATCGGCTCGCACGAGGACATCCAGGCCCCGAAGCTCGAGGACGTTCGCGATTTCTTCCGCCGCTATTACTGCCCCAACAATGCCAGTCTGGCGATCGTCGGGGACATCGACGTGGCGCGCACCAAGGCGCTGGTCGAGAAGTACTTCGGCTCGATCCCGCGCGGCCCCGAGGTGCCCAAGGTCGCGGCGAAGACCCCGCCGATCACCGCCGAGCGGCGCGCGGTGGTGACCGACAAGGTCGAGCTGCCGCGCGTGTACGTTTCCTGGATCACCTCGCCGATCTTCAAGCCCGGCGACGCCGAGGCCGACCTGGCAGCGCGCATCCTCGGCGGGGGCAAGGCCAGCCGGCTCTACAAGAGCCTGGTCTTCGACCGGCAGATCGCGCAGGACGTCCACGCCAGCCAGCAGTCGCTGACGCTGGGCTCGGTGTTCCAGATCACCGCCACCGCCAAGCCGGGCCACACCCCCGAGGAGCTGGAGCAGGCGATCGACGCCGAGCTCGCGAGCATGGCGAAGGACGGCCCGACCCCGGCGGAGCTGTCCGCGGCCCGGACTGCGACCTGGTCCGACATGATCGTGAGCCTCGAGCACTTCGGCGGCTTCCGCGGGGTGGCGAATCGGCTCAACAGCTACAACCAGTTCGTGGGTGACCCCGGCTACCTCAACCGGGATCTCGCCCGCTACGCCGCGGTGACGGCGACCGGGGTCAAGCAGTTCGCCGCCACCCAGCTCGCCCGCGGCAAGCGCGTCGTGGTGTACGGCGTGCCGGGCGAGAAGGTGCTCCCGTCCAATCCGCCCGCGCCTGCGGCGACCGAGAAGACGGCCGCCAAGGTCGAATCGAAGGAGGCGTGGCGCAACCAGGCGCCCAAGGCCGGTCCGATCTCCACCGCGCCGCTGCCCGCCGCCAAGGTGTTCGCGCTCGACAACGGGCTCAAGGTGTACCTGGTCGAGTCGCACGAGCTGCCGGTGGTGGCCGCGCATCTCGTGGTGCGCTCGGGCAGCGCGCTGGATCCGCAGGGCAAGTTCGGGCTCGCCGGCTTCACAGCGGCGATGCTCGACGAGGGCACGGAGAAGCGCGGGGCGCTGGAGATCGCGCGCGACCTCGAGGCCCTCGGCAGCTCGCTGTCCACCGGCTCGACCCAGGACGGCAGCCTGGTCACGGTGCGCTCGCTCAAGGCCAACGCCTCCGACGCGCTCGCGATCATGTCCGACGTGGTGCTCCACCCGGCCTTCCCCGAGGCCCAGATCACGCGGGTGCGGAACGAGAGGCTCACCGCGCTACTGCAGCAGAAGGACTCGCCCTTCCAGACCGCGGTGCGGGTGATGCGGGCGGGGCTCTACGGCGTGGAACATCCCTACGGGCACACCGAGCTGGGCACCGAGGTCGCGCTCCAGTCCATGAGCCGCGGGGACGTCGAGGGTTTCTACGGCTCGTCGTTCACCCCGGCCAACGCCGCGCTGGTGCTGGCCGGAGACCTCACCGAGGCCGAGGCCCGCTCGCTCGCCACGAGCGCGTTCGGCGCCTGGCGCGGCGCGGGTCGCGAGGCCCCGCGGCCTCCCGCGGGACCGGCGGCGCCGCCGCGGGTGGTGATCGTGGACACGCCGGGCTCGCCGCAAACCGCGTTGCTGGTCGGGCAGATGGGCCTGATGCGCTCGGATCCCGACTTCGAGAAGATCAACCTCATGAACACCGTGCTCGGCGGGCTGTTCTCGAGCCGGCTCAACATGAACCTGCGCGAGGAGAAGGGCTACACCTACGGGGCGTTCTCGTTCCTCGGCGAGAATCGCGGCGTCGGGCCGCTGGTCGTGGGCGCGAGCGTGCGCACCGACGTGACCGGCGCCTCGATCTCCGAGATGTTCAAGGAGGCGCGGGGCATGACCGAGAAGCCGCTGTCCGAGGAGGAGCTGACGTTGGCGAAGGAGTCGATCTCGCGCTCGCTGCCGGCGCTGTTCGAGACCACCAGCAGCACGGTGGGCACGATCGGATCGCTCTACCTGCTCGACCAGGCGCCCGACTACTATCAGACGCTGCCCGCTCAGCTCGAGTCCATCTCGGCCCAGGACGTGTTCGAAGCGACGAAGCGGGACCTCAAGCCGGACGTGATGATGGTGACCGCGGTCGGTGACCGGGCCAAGATCCTGCCGCAGATCCAGGCGCTGAAGCTCGGGCCCGTCATGGACATGACCGCGGACGGCAAGCCGGTCACGGCCGCGAAGTAGCGCCTCCGCAGCGGTTCGCCTCACGAGACGAGGGCCGGTCCCCGGTCGGGGCCGGCCCTTGCCGCTCCCCCCTATCCCGATCAGAACGTGGAGCGGCGGGCGGGCCGGGCGAGGCGCCGGACGCGTCATCGCCGAGATTCGACACCAGCGGCTCGAATCTCGCCGCGAACCCGTCGGCCCCCAAGCCCCCCCGTACCGGGTATTCACGACCCGCCGGTAATGGTCTACACTGGCTCCAGGTTTTCGGTTTCCCGGTCGCACCGTGTTCACGCGCCTCCGGCGCCGGCGGAGAAGTGAATGGTCCCGCCGCGGCGGGGCGGTGGAGGGCTCCCATGCTCACCGTCCACGCGATTCTCGCCAAGAAGGGAAACGAGGTCGTCTCGATCGGCGCCGACGACACGACGCTCGAGGCCGCGCGGCGTATGAACGAGCGCGGCATCGGCGGGCTGGTCGTGACCGAGGGCGATCGCGTGATCGGGATCTTCACCGAGCGCGACATCCTGCGGCGGGTCGTCGCCGCCCGGCGCGACCCCGCCACGACGCGCGTGCGCGAGGTCATGACCACGCCGGTGGCGTGCTGCCGCACTGAAACCTCGCTCGCCGAGATCCGTGGCGTCATGACCGCCAAGCGCATTCGCCACCTGCCGGTCGTGGATGAAAAGGGCCTGTGCGGCATCGTCACGATCGGCGATCTCACGGCGCACGAGGTGACCGAGCACGAGACCACGATCGAGTTCCTGAACAGCTACATCTTCGACCGCCGCTGACGGGCCCCCGGGGCCTGGTGCGCCGGCGACCGGGCGGTCACTTCGGCCCGATCGGCACGAACCGGTGCGCTTCGCTGGCGCTTTCGATTCGAATCCGCGCCCGATACACGCCGGTCGCGACCGCGAAGTAGCGCGTTCGCCATCGTTCGCCTTGCGAGACGAGGGCCGGTCCCCGGTCGGGACCGGCCCCCGCCGCGTCAAAACGTGGAGCGGCGGGCGGGGCGGGCGATGGTGAACTCGACGGCTTCCGGAGGGTGCCCGCGCTCGAGCGTGACGAACACCCGGCTCGCGCCCACGACTTCCTGCTGGGGCGGGAGCGAGCGCTCCTCGAGCGCGACCACGTGCACGCCGGGGGAGACGTGGTCGAAGCGGGCGACGCCGTCCTCGTCGGTGAAGCGCAGCTCCTTGCCGTCGAGCGAGACCAGCACGTTCGGCGCCCCGCTGCGGTTGCCCGAGCGCAGCACCAGGACGGTGACGCGCGAGGAGTCGCGGCGCGCGAACGACCCGCCGACCAGGCTCTCGTAGCGGTCCGCGACCATCTCGTAGCCGGCGTCGTACTCCAGGTGGCCGGTACCGCCGTCGCTGACGCGGCGGATCTCGAGGTCGCCGCGATCGCGCGCGCGCGGCGCAAGCGAGACGGCAAGCGTGGCCTCGCGCAGCTCGCCGCGGAAGCCGCGCTCGGCGGCGGCGGCGAGCACGACGCCGGCGGCGAGCCGGGTCCCGAGCCACGGAAGCGGCGCGGTCAGCCGGGCCTCGAGCGCCCCCTGGGCGAGGCGCCGCGCGTCCCACCACAACCGGGGCTCGAGCCCGAGCCGCAGCCTCCGGCGCAGGGCCAGCGACAGCTCGACGGTGGCCTGGAGCTGGTCGCGCCCCGCGCCACCGGTGTTGCGGTCGAGGCGCGCGAGCAGGGCGTGGCCCGCGGTCCACGAGCGTCCCGCCTGGAGGCTCAGGCGCCGGTCGAGCTCCCCGGTGAGCGGCCGGTCGTCCCAGCCGGCCTCGGCGCCGGCGTACCAGCGCGATCGCCCCACGGTGCCCGAGCCGCCGAGCTGGATGGTGCGCGCGGAGAGCGCGGGATCGTCGGCGGCGCGCACCACGCCGGTGAAGTGCGCCTCCGCGCGCCCCGACCAGGGTCGCGCCTGCACGTTCCAGCGGTCCTCGCGGCGCGGGGTGGCGCGATAGTCGTCGCTGCCGATGACCCGCGCGCGCCGCGTGGCCCGCTCGTCGCGCAGCGCGATCACCAGCCGCGGGGCGGAGAGGTTCCATTCGGTGATCTGCCCGGCGGTGAGCCCGCCGTGACCGTCGAGGTCGTGATGGCCGGCCGCGAGCCGGAGCGCCAGCGATCCCATGGGGAGCGGCGCGGTGATGCCGATCACCGCCTGACCGCCGCGTCCGGCGAGCGAATCGGGATCGCCGGAGCGCGCCGTCGGGGCGCCGCGGCGAAAGCCGAACAACGCGAGCGAGAGCCTCGCGTCGTCCACCCGGGCGCCGTCGAGGACCCATCCGGCGATGGCAGCGCGCGGCGTGGGCTGCCCAGGTGTCGGCGTCGGCCCGCCGCCGAGCGCGCGCCACCAGGCGCCGCCGCCGAGATCGCCCTCCACCACCGCCCCGCGCAGGTGCTGCAGCGACACGAAGCGCTCGACGGTGACGGGGGGCACGTCGCCGAAGCTGCCGGAGAGGCCGCCGCGGCCCGCATCGAGCCGGAGCGTGCGGAGGCGCGACCGGTCGCCGTCGTTGGTGCCGCTCGCGACGGCGGAGAGCGCGGCGCGCTCGCGGTACTCCTCGCCGCCTTCGATCCGCCAATCGGTGAGCCTGCGCCCCGCCCCCGACCTGACATGGGTGACTTGCACCATCAGCCGGTCGATGGCGCGCAGCCGCATGAGTGCGGCCGGCATGGCGCGTGCGCTCGCGTCGACGCTGCGGTGGCGCGGGTTCGGGACGCGACGGAGCACGAACCCGGGCGCGGCATGAAGCGCGGCGGCCGCCGCCGGCGCAGGCGGCAGCAGGCGGGCCGCGACGCGCGGTGTCGCCGGCGGCACGACGCTGTCAGAGGAGCCCCGTTTCTCCAGTTCGGGCGGAACCGGGAGCGCCGCCGCGGCGAGCGACGCGCCCGTGACCGCAACGCTGTCGGAGCCGGGCGCGGCCCATGCGCCGCCGGCCAGCCCTGCTGCCGAGGCGAGCAGCAGCGCGAGCACGCTTAGTGCTGCAAGCGTTCGGCCAGCTTCGGGGTGGTAGGCGCGAGGGGCCACTGGATCCAGCGCTCGCCCACCAGCAGCTCGGCCTCTCCGGTGTCCAGCGTCGCGGTCAGGCGATAGCGTCCGGGGGCCAGCGCGGGGGCGCACGTCCATGTGAAGGCGCGCTCGGTCCCCGGCAGGACCACGCCGGTGCCGAGCGCCGCCGAGCGCACCGTCACGCCGCTCGAGTCGGCGAGCGCCATCTCGCCGGTGACGTACAGGTGCCGTTCTCCGGCGTTTCGGACCCGCGCCGATACCGCCATCGAATCGCCACCGAGGGGGGCAGCGACCAATGCGGTGAACTCGGCACGGATCCGGTCCGCCGGGATCCGGGAGAGGTAGATCGTGGTGCCCAGCTCGGCGATCGCCCGCGGTCCGAGACGATTGCGCGGGAACACCGCCGGCCGCACCTCGCTGAGCACCACCCCATAGCGCGTGGCGGGCCCGTCCGCCGGCAGCGACATCGTCAGCAGCACGCGGCCCTCCTCGCCGGGCGGGAGGGAGATCGACTGTGGTTCGAAGCGCACGTGTCCCGCGAGGCTGTTCGGCGTGCTTCCCGCGGCCGCCAGGCTCACCGCACCCTCCGCGCTCACCTGCCAGTCGGAGTAGCGCAGCCGCACGACCACCGTTTCATTGCCCTGGTTCGAGAGGACGATTTCGCGCGTCAGGATCTCGCCGGGCGTCACGGTGAGGTCGTATTTCACCGGGACCGCCTGCGCCAGGACCTGGGCGGAAGCCGGCTGGGCCGCCGCCAGCGCGGCGACCCACGGCAGGATCAATAAGCCTCGCGGCATCGCGGAGCGTCGCGACCTACTGGACCAGGACCGAGTAGGTCAGGGTGTTGGTGTAGTCCGTCCCTGATCCGGTCGCGGCGTCGTAGTTGCCGAGGTTCTGCACCCGGATGTCAGAAGTGACCGTCAGCCAGGGCTTCTGCGTGGTGGTCGTCGTCCACAGCGTCTGGTCGGACGCGGTGAGGGCGGTGTAGCTCGAGATCGACGTGCCCGAGCCGCCCGGGGCGGTCGCGGTTTTCACCAGCAGGTCGGCGAGCGCGATCTGAGGGGCCGCGTCGTCGCAGCGCACCAGCAAGGCCACGCCGGTGGTCGAGTTGGTCTGCACCATGACGCGCAGTCCGGAGGCGCCGGCAGCCTCGACGAAGTCGTTGGCGTAGTCGGTGGCGGTGGGGTCGAGGGTGATCGAGGCGTCCGTGATCTGGATCTTGACGTTCGCCTTGGCCGCAAGGATGACGTTGGACGTCCCGCTGGTGGCGGCGTGGGCGAGCGGCGCAATGGCGACCAGGCTCACGAGACACAAACAGAATGAGGCAACACTGCGCTTCATGGCATTCTCCGAGTTCTGAGGGGTGGAATTCCGAGTTTGCCCCGAGGGGTTTGCGCGGGGTGATGCTCGAGACGGCGGATGATGGGCGGGTGGGCGGCCGTGGGCTCCTTTCTCCAACAGGTGGTGCCGGCGGACCCGATCCCGGGCCCGCGGAGGACTCGTGTCGCCCGGTGCGATGCAAGGACGCTGCCAGTGGGGGAGACCGGCCGGTTGACGTCCAGGCTTCGCTCGGGCCTTGCTTCGTGCCCCGAGGATTGGTGTTGGGGCGGGGACCCCCTCCCGTTGGCGGTGAAATCAAGGGTTCACGGGGTTTTTGGGGGCTCCAGGCTCCCCGGCGGTGGCCCTTTTCGGCCGCACACCAATTTCCGGGACACAACCCACCCGTTGCGGCATTGGCCGAGGAACCGTTCAATTTGCAGGCCCGGCGGACAGCGGCTGGCCGCCGCGGACGGGAAATTGCCGCCCCCGCGCTCCCGACCCCTCAGCGCGCGAGGAATCCCAGGGCGGTGTGGCGCCAGCGCACGATCGCGGTGTACCGCAGGTCGAGTTCCTGTGCCAGCGCCGCGGTGGCCTCGGGCGGACCGAGCACCCACACCCGGGCGTGGCGCGCCGCGAGCGTCGCGAGATCGCCCCGGCGCAGGAGCGCGGAGCTGTCCGCGAACGCCTGGTCGAACTCGACCTCGGGCGGTACGTCGAGCATCGGCACCTGCCGGCGGAGGTAGAAGGGCAGGCCGGCGTTGAAGCGCGCGAACTCGATGACGGGCTCGCCCGCCGCGCGGTTCTCCTCGAGCACGCGCGCCAGTTGCCGCGGCGAGCCGAGTGCCGCGTCCAGCGGGGCGAGCGCCACTCCGAGCGCGGTCCACGCCAGGGCCACGAGCACCGCGGCGCGCGCCGCGCGTCCCCGCAGCGCCCAGGTCGCGGCGTAGAGCAGGCAGGCCAAGGCCACGTGCGCCGCGAAGGGGAGGCTCACCGGCACGACTGGCCGGAGCCCGACCAGCCGGCCGAGTGCGGCGGGCCCCGCGATCCAGCCGGCCGCGGCCAGTGCTACGAGCAGCAGCGCGGTCGCGATCCGCGTGGCGCGGCCCGCCGGCGCCAGGCCCCAGGCCGCGAGCATCGCCGCGGCCGGCACGCAGGGCAGCAGGTAGGCGGGGAGCTTGGAGCCCGAGAACGAGAAGAAGATCAGCGGCACGACGAGCCACGCCGCCAGCAGCCGCGCTTCGGGGCGGGCGCGCTCGCGCCACGCCCGGCCGAGGCCGGCCACCAGGGCCGCGCTCCAGGGTGCCATCCCCGCCGCCAGCACCGCCAGGAAGTACCACGCCGGCCCGCCGCGGTGGTAGACGGTGGTCGTGTAGCGCTTCCACAGCTGGGCCTCGAGGAAATACGAGAGCAGCCCCGGCGTGCGCGCGACGACCACCAGGTACCAGGGCAGCGCGATCGCCGCGCACAGCAGCCAGCCCCAGCCCGGTCCCAGCAGCCGCAGCGACGTGCCCTCGCGGCCCGCGAGTGCCGCCGCCAGCACCGGCAGCGCCGTCAGTGCCAATACCACCGGGCCCTTGGCGAGGAATCCGATCCCGAGCAGCGCCAGCGCCGCGGGGGAGGGCGCGAGCGCCCAGAACCCCGCGACCGACATCGCCAGGTAGGGATCGCTCGCCACCGAACGGCCGACTACCGCGAACAGCAGCGCCGTGCCCAGCACCCAGGACGCCGCCCCGGGGGTGAAGCCGAGTACCCCGAAGCGCCGGCGCACCGCGAGGGCGGCGAAGGCGAGTGTCAGGATCGAGCCAAGGATCGCCGGCACCCGGGCGCCCCAGGCATTGTCGCCGAACGCGGCGAGCCCGGCGGCGGTGGCCCAGTAGGCGAGCGGCGGCTTGTGGAAGTGGGGCACACCGTTGAGCCGCGGCACCAGGTAGTCGCCCGTGACCCGCATCTCGCGGGCGATCTCCGCGAAGCGCGTCTCGGTGGTATCGAACAACCCCATCGCCCCGGCCCCGGCCAGCATGGTCGCGGCGAGGATCAGCAGCGCGACGCCGGCGCGGTCGAGCGTGAAGCCTGACCCGATCTTCACGGGTAGAGCTCGCCGAGCCGCGGTCGCCTGCGAACCGGGGCGCGGACCGGCCCCGGCTCCCGCGCGCGGCCCGGGGCGAACCGCGGCTCGCCGCCGGCGGGGGAGGTGAGGCCGCCCGCCATCAATCCACCTCGCGGACACGGTAGCGCAGCAGACGGGTGCGCAGCCAGAGCACGCCCCACAGATCCCACAGCCCGCGCCACAGGCGGTTGTGCACGCCGTACTTCGACATCCCGTGGCGGCGCGCGCGGTGGCTGAGCGCGACCTCGCGCAGGCGGGCGCCCCGGAACACGCACAGCGCCGGGAGGAAGCGGTGCACGCCGGCGAACATCGGCAGGCCCGCGAGCGCTTCGCGGCGGTAGGCCTTGAACGAGCAGCCGATGTCGGTCACCGGATCGCCGAGCAGCGCGCGCCGCACGGCGTTCGCCACTCGCGAAGAGGCGAGCCGCATCCAGGAGTCCTGGCGCCCCGAGCGCACCCCCGAGACCACGTCGCAGCCTTCCAGCGCCTCGAGCAGGCGCGGCAGGTCGGCCGGGTCGTTTTGTAGATCCGCATCCAGCGTGACGATGATCTCGCCGCGCGCGCGCGCCAGCCCGGCCGCCAGGGCGGCGCTTTGGCCGGAGTTGGACTCCAGCAGCACGGGGCGGATGCGGGGGTCCAAGCGGGCGGCTTCGAGGATGCGCTCGGTGGTCCCGTCGCGGCTGCCGTCGTCCACCAGCAGGATCTCGTAGGAGTGTCCGACCCGCCCGAGCGTCGCACCCAGCTCGCCGAGGAGGGGGCCGATGGAATCGGCTTCGTTGTAGGCCGGGATGACGACCGAAAGCCGGGGGGCGGAATCGCGGGGTAGGGTCATGATGGAGCGCGAGGATTGCAGACCGCTGCGCCCGAGGCCAGCGGATTTCCCGGGGCGTGAGGCGGCTGTGCGGGTGGCGCCACGGCGCGTGGTCCGCCCCCGTCACCATGGCTCCCGGCGCGCCCGCGCCGCGGCCACCGCCCGGGGAGCGGCTTGAGGCGCCGCGTAGAGCTGTGCTAGAAACTCGCCTCCGTGCCGACCCGCGCGCACGTCCCGCCCCCGCAGGGCCGCTCCGGCCGGCCGCGCCGCCCCCGCGCGCACTTCGAACAGCTGGTCATGGACCTCGGCCCCCACCGGCCGCTCTGGAGCTACTCGCGCTTCGTGCTGCGCTCCCCGCATCGCGAGCGCATCCGCGAGCGGCTCGAGTTCGTGCGCCGCTTCTTTCCCGAGCTGGAGGGCTGCACGGTGCGCGTGGGCCTCGCGCGCAAGCGCGGGGTCCTCGGCTGGGGCTCGCTCGATCCCGAACAGCCGGGCGTGTGGGTGCGGCCGCGCCGGCTCGAATACTTCACGATCGCCCACGAGTTCACGCACCTCCTCCAGGCCCGGCGGCTGGTGCCCGCGGGCGAGCGCCCATGCGACCTGTGGGCGCTCGCCCGCTCGCCGCTGCTGATCGACGGCCCGCCCTGCTACCTGCGCCTGCCGCGGGCGCTGCGCCAGCGCCGCCGCCTCGATCCGGCGGAGGCGGCGTTGCTGTGCCGGGCCGCGCGCGAGGCGATCGCCTCCCGGGCGGCCGGCGAGCGGCGCTACCTCGCGCGCTTCGAGCGCAACGTGGCGCGCGCCCTGGCCGCGGCGAGCCCCGCGGGGCCCCCGAACCGGCGCGCGGGCCCGCGGGACGCGAGCGCCCCGGCATGAGCCGCCGGAAGCCCGCCGCGGCGGCGCGCCCCTGCGATTCGCCGCCGCACGCGGAGCCGCGCGCGGCCGATCGCTCAGGCCTGGACTTCGAGCGCGCGCAGGCGGCGCCCGCCGGTCGCCTGCGCGTCGTCGCGGCGGTGGTGCTGCGGGAGGGCCGCCTGCTGCTCACCCAGCGCCCGGCGGGAGGCCCGCACGGCCTGCTCTGGGAGTTCCCCGGAGGCAAGGTGGAAGCCGGTGAGAGCGTGGCCGCCGCGCTGCGGAGGGAGATCCTCGAGGAGTTGGGTGTCGGCGCCCGTCCGCTCGAGATCCTGGGCCGCGAAGCCCACGACTACCCGGACGGCCCCGCGGTGGAGATCGTGTTCGTGCGCTGCGAGCTGGATGCGTTCGACTTCGCTCCGAGTCACGCGGTCCACGCGGTGCGCTGGGTTCCACCCGTCGAGGTAGACCTCGCCGGAGTGCTGGCGGCGGACCGGGCGTTCCTTCGCAGGCTCGGCGCTCCGGCCTAGCACCCGGTCTCGCGCCGCGCCTCCGGGGGGCAACGACGAAGCCGGGGGATCTCAGGTTTCGAGAT
>Ga0154739_1002_pt1 | contig 36659 bp, 24 predicted proteins | sample Rifle2008BG16ft_FD_105747 | JGI IMG/M metagenome (GOLD analysis project Ga0154739, IMG submission 105747) | Candidatus Eisenbacteria bacterium RBG_16_71_46 | reverse complement strand
GCCTCCGAGGAGGCCCGCGGCGCCGGCGGGCCGTCCACGACCGGGGCGGTCTCGCTGGCCGGCGTGGCGGGGGCCGGGGGGCCGGCGGGCGTCGCGGCGTTCGCGTCCGGGACGTCGTCGCTCAACTCCTCGACCTTCTGCTTCAGCTTGGCCATCTGGAGGCGCACCTGCGAGAGCTCGCCGCGGAGCCGCTGCTCCGTGACCGACGGCTGCGGGTGCTCGTCGCGCTTCCGGCTCGCGCTCATGCCCGGCCCTCCTCGCGCTCCAGCACCCGCGCCAGGGCTTCCACGATCTCGGGATCGAACTGCCGGCCCGCCTCCTGGCGCATCTCCTCCAGCGCCTCGGCGCGCGTGCGGGTCGAGCGGTAGGGACGCCCGCGGGTCATGCTGGCGAAGGCGTCCACCACCGCCAGGATCCGCCCGCCGAGCGGGATCTCGGTCCCGCGCAGGCCGCGCGGGTAGCCGTTGCCGTCCCAGCGCTCGTGGTGGCTGAGGATGATGTCGCGCACCACCCCGAGGTATTCGAGCGGGCGGATGATCTCGAGGCTCACCTCGGGGTGGTGGACCAGCTCCTCGAGACCCGCCTGGTCCAGCGGATCGGTGCTGGCGATGCGCGGGCCGAGCCGCGTCATGCCGAGATCGTGGATGCTGGCGACGTAGCCCATGACATCCACTTCCGCGTCGCGCATGCCGATTTCGCGCGCCGTCGCACGGGCCAGGTGCACCGCCCGGTGCCCGTTGAACATCAGATCCTGCTGGAGGCGCGTGACGCTGCGCACCGCGCGAACCGCGTCGCTCACGACCTGATCGCTCTCGGGGTAGGCGCAGGCGCGCTCGACCGCGCTTCCCACCCGGTCCACCAGGGCGGAGAGCACGGAGAGATCGTCCTCGTCGAAGGCCTCGCCCGACACCTTGTTGTTGACGTTGATGACGCCCAGCACCTCGTCTTCGATGCGCAGGGGCACGCACAGCAGCGACTTGGTCTTGTACTGGGGATGATTGAGCCGCCGGAAGCGCCGGTCGGTCTCGATGTTGTTGACGCACAGCGGGCGCCCCCAGGCCGCCACCGACCCGGCCACGCCCGAGCGCACCGAGGTGCGCCGCCCCTCGAGATTCTGCCCCTCCAGTCCGCGCGAGGCGGCGATGTAGAGGTCCCCGCGCTCCGGGTCCACGAGCATCAGCGAGACGATCTCGGCGTTCATGCTCGCCGCGACCATCTCGACCGTGCGCTCGAACAGCTCGCCGAGGTCGGGGCGGCCCTGCACCTGGCGCGCGATGCGCCGCGCCCGCGACGACGCGAGCTGGCGATGGGGCAGGGTGAAGTGGAAGCGCGTGCCGGTGGGCTGCATGGACTGCACCCCGATACGACCGCCGTGGAGCTCGACGATGCCGCGCCCGATCGCGAGCCCCAGCCCCGTGCCCTCGATCGCGCGGTCGCCGGCGTGGCGGGCGCGGAAGAACCGCTCGAAGACGTGGGGCAGGTCGTCGGAGTGGATGCCCGGACCCTGGTCCTCGACCGAGGCGGTCCACTCCTCGCCCAGCCGCCGCGCCTCGATGCGGATCGTTCCCCCCGGAGGCGAGTACTTGACCGCGTTGCCGGCGAGGTTGATGAGCAGCTGGCGCAGCAGGTCGGGATCCGCCTCGGGCGCGAGGGAGGGCTCGACCTCGACCCGGAACGAGATGCCCTGGGGCCGCGCGGCGGGCTGCAGGCCTTCCACCGTCTCGCGGATCAGCTTTTCGAGATCGAGGCGCGAGAGCCGCAGCGGGCGCTGCCCGGCTTCGAGCCGCGACAGCTCGAGGATGTCGCCGACCAGCCGGGTGAGGCGGTCGCATTCCTCGCCGACGATACCGAGAAAACGCTGCCGCGGAGCCTCGGGGTTGTCGAGGTTGTCGAGCAGCGCCTCCGTATAGGCCTTGATCGCCGTGAGCGGCGTGCGCAGCTCGTGCGCCACCATCGACATCGTGGCCGCGGAGTCCTCCTCGTCGGCGCGCTGCCGGCGCTCGGCCTCGGCCAGGCGTGCGTGCTCTTCCTCGAGCATCCGGCGCAGCTCCGACCGCTCGAAACTCAGCGCCAGGGCATCGCTCAGGGTCTGGAGGAACAGCCGCTCTCCGGGCTCGAAGGGGCGGGGTTGTGCGAACCCGACCAGCAGCAGGCCGAACAGCGTGCCGCCCGAGATCAGGGGCAGGGTGGCGAGCGCCAGCGGCGCCTCGAGCCACAGCAGGGTCTCGCGCGGAGCCGCGGCGCCGGACGCGCCGTCGTCGAGCACCGCCACCTCGTGCCGCAGCGCCCACTGGACCGGGCCATCGTGCTCGGCCAGGTAGGGGATCTCCGTTCCCGATTCCTCGAGGCAGCTGATCGCGCCGCTGCGGGCCTCCACGCGCAGCACCCGGAACTCCGACGCCCCGAGCGCGCGCACGGCGCAGGCCCCCGCGATCGCGCACGAGGCCCCGAGGTCGCTGGTGCTGCGCAGCGCGAGCAGCGCCTGCGACAGCATCGACAGCCCTTCCCCCCCGAGTTCGGTGGGGGTCGCGGATGGGGCGTGGGCGAGGGTCATCCCCGGGCCTTCCGGCTGGGGGCTCACGCCGCCGACCGGTCGTTCGCCGCCGGGCCGCGGCCCGAGGTGCGCCGGCGCTCCCCGATCAGGACACTGCCCCGCCTCTGCTTGCCGAGCTTCTTCAGTTCCTGGGCGATGTCCGTGAGTTGCGCGAGGTGCTCGACCGGATGCTCGTCGGTGCACACCATCACGACCGTCAGGCTCATGATCGGGAAGCGGTCCATCTTGTGCAGGCGGTTCGGCACCTTGACGTAGCCGCGTTTGCGGTCCTCGGGGTCGTAGAGCGCCCCGGCCGCGGCATCGAAGGCGTCGATCACTTCGCGGCCGATCAACTCGGCGTGCTCGGGGGTGGTGAGCGCCACGAAGTCGTCGCCGCCGATGTGCCCGACGAAGCTCGTCTCGCCGTCGTGGCGGTTCGCGACCTCGACCAGGACGGCGGCCAGGGCCCGGATCGCGTCGTCGCCGCGGGCGAAGCCGTAGAAGTCGTTGAAGGATTTGAAGTAGTCGATGTCGAACTGGAGCACGGCGAAAGGCGTCCCCTGCAGCAGCCGGCGCTCGATCTCGTCGTTGATCGCGAGGTTGCCCGGGAGCCCGGTGAGCGGGCTCGCCTCGCGCTGCTCGCGGCTCCAGTCCAGCATGTTGCGCACCCGGAGCATGAGCTCGCGCGCCTCCCACGGCTTGGTCACGTAGTCGTTCGCGCCGCCCTGGAGCCCGTGGATACGATCGGTGGATTCGCTCTTGGCGGTGAGCATGATGATCGGGATGTGGCGCGTGGCGTACGACTCCCGCAGGCGGGAGCACACCTCGTAGCCGTTCATGAACGGCATCATCACGTCGAGCAGGACGAGGTCCGGCATGTGGGCCGTGACCTTCTCCAGCGCCTGGCGGCCGTCGTGAGCGTCAATCACCTCGAATCCCGCCGCTTCGAGCTGGTAGCGCAAAATCTCGCGGAGGTGCAGCTCGTCCTCCGCGATCAGGATCTTCTGCTTGGTCACGGGCCTTCCGTTCTCCCGGGATGCGTGGAGGGACCTCTGTCGCAAGGACTTCCAGCCACGATCACGCAAGCGGCGTGCCACGCATGGGATCCGGTGGGGTCCCTTCCAGGCCCTGGCGCACGCCGCAGGCGGCCGCAGGCACAAGGACTTGCGCGGCCCCGCCCCGGGGCGGGGGGCCCGCGCGAGGCCGTCCCCCATGCAGAATGCAACCAGTGGCTCCGAGAAGCGGGCATTCGCTGGCCGACCGCGACTCCGGGCGGCCACCCCCCGCCGGACCGTCGCGCGGCCGTCGCGGGCCGCTCGCTTCAGTCGCCGCCGAGCGGGAGGCCCGACTCCTCGAGCGAGGCCGCGACGTCGAGCTCGGGATCGGGCAGCTCGCCGCGCTCCAGCATCCAGGCCCCGAGCAGCGCGATCATGGCGGCGTTGTCGGCGCACAGGCGCGGCGAGGGCACCCGCATCTCGACGCCGCGCGCCGCGCAGGCTTCGCCCAGGCGGTGGCGCAGCTCGCGATTGGCCGCGACACCCCCGCCCAGGTTGAGCGCCCGCGCGCCCACGGCCGCGACCGCCGCCGTGGCGCGCGAGACCAGCGTGTCCACGACCGCGGCCTGGAACGACGCGGCGACGTCCGCGACCAGCGCCGGCGGAAAGGGTGGACCGCCGCGGCGCGCCAGGGCGAGCGCCACCGCGGTCTTGAGCCCCGAGAACGAGAAGTCGAATCCCGGCTGGTCGAGCATCGGCCGCGGAAAGTCGAAGGCCTCGCGATCGCCCTCGGTCGCCAGGCGGTCGATCTCCGGGCCCCCGGGAAACCCTAGTCCCAGCAGCTTCGCCACCTTGTCGAACGCCTCGCCCGCGGCATCGTCGAGCGTGCTGCCGAGCCAGCGGTAGCGGCGGACGCCGCGGACCTCCACCAGTTCGGTGTGACCGCCCGAGACCACCAGAGCCACCGCGGGCTCGGGGCTCGGGCCCAGCTCGAGTGTCCCGGCATGCAGGTGGGCCTCGATGTGGTTGACCCCGATCACCGGGATCCCGAGTGCCAACCCATAGGCCTTGGCGAAGGCCACCCCCACCACCAGCGAGCCCACCAGCCCGGGCGCCCGCGTCACCGCCACGGCGGTGAGATCGCGGGCTCCGGCGCCGGCCTCGGCGAGCGCCCGACCGACCAGTCGCGGTAGCAATTCGAGGTGCGCGCGCGAGGCCAGCTCCGGAACCACGCCGCCGTAGATGCGGTGCACGTCCTGGGCGGCGATCAGATGCGCGCGCAGCCGCGCTCCACCCTCGAGCACCGCCACCGAGGTGTCGTCGCACGAGGTCTCGATCCCGAGTACCAGCGCGGCGCGGCCGGCGCCGGCCGCGCTCCCCACGTGGGACCCGCCGCGGGTCACGACGGGTCGGGCTCGAGCGACTGCTCGAGCCACGCCAGGTACTTCGGCGCCCCCGCCGCGACCCGGACGGCGATGCACTCCGGCGTGTCGTAGGGATGCAGCTCGTGGAGGCGCGACAGCAGGGCGCTCCAGTCCTGCTTGCGCGTCTTCAGGATCGCCACGACCTCGCGCTCGTCGGCCACGGCACCTTGCCAGCGGTAGAGCGAGCGCGCACCCGGCAGCAGGTTGCCGCAGGCGGCGAGGCGCTCTTCGACCAGGGTCCGCACCACCCGCGCGGCGTCCTCCTCGCGGGCGAAGGTGGTGAACACGACGAGCATCTCGGTCACGTGGAGGGCCTCCCGGTAATCGCGGCCGCGGGGGTCGGTGGAGCGCGCGACCGACGCCCGAGAGGATAGCGCAGCCGATGCGCCGACGCCCGCGGGGGGGGTTGCCGAGGCGCGCTGCGGGGCGGCAGGGTGCCGCGCTTGCATGCGGCGTCCGGTCCCGGCACCATCCCGCGATCCAGGACGGTTCCGACCTCACACGATCGAGGCCATGAGCGCGACGCGCAGGACGGGCAGGCGAGAGACGGTCGCGAAGCGCCGGGCGCACGCCGGGCGACGCGTACCCGCGCGCCGCGACGCGAAGGCGAAGCTGCCGCGCGCCGCCCGATCCCGTGCGCGCGCCGGGCGCGCGCGCCGCACCGCTGCGCAGCCGCGCCGATTCTTGTGGGCGCGATCCTCCACCGAGCAGTTGCTCCACCTGCGGATGCGCGACCTCGGCGTGCGCCTCGAAGGCACCTGGGTGCAGAAGTGCGTGGAAGAGGTCTACGGCGAGCTGGCGCGCCGCGGCATCCGGCTCCGACCGCACGTCTGGCTCTCGCACGACTGGTACTCGCCCGAGGGCGTGCCCGGCGTGGCGATCCCCTTCTACCTCGCGCATCCGCGCCTGATGCGGCTCGAGCGCCGGCAGATGCTCGAGGTCGAGGGCGGCACCCACGAGGAGTGCGTCAAGATCCTGCGCCACGAATTCGGCCACGCCATCCAGCACGCCTACCAGCTGCAGCGGCGGCGGCAATGGCAGAAGCTCTTCGGCCACTCCTCGCAGCGATACCCCGACGTCTACCAGCCCAATCCCGCGAGCCGCCGTTTCGTGCAGCACCTGCGCCTCTACTACGCGCAGAGTCACCCGGACGAGGATTTCGCCGAGACCTTCGCGGTCTGGCTGCAGCCGCGGGCGATCTGGCGCAAGCGCTACGCGGGCTGGCCGGCACTGCGCAAGCTGGAGTACGTGGACGCGCTCATGGAGGAGATCCGCCAGCGCCGCCCGGACGTGCGCACCCGCCGCCGGGTGGACCCGCTCGGGCGCATCACCCGCACCCTGCGCGAGCACTACGACGAGAAGCGGGAGCAGTACTCGGTGAGCTACCCCGACATCTACGACCGCGATCTCAAGCGCCTGTTCTCGGACCTGCCGCGCCACCGGCGCTTCGAGCGCGCCTCGCGCTTCCTGCGCCGCAACCGCACCGAGATCCGGCGCCTGGTGTCGCGCTGGACCGGCGAGTACCAGTTCACGCTGGAGCAGGTGATGCGCGACATGATCGGGCGCTGCCACGAGCTCAAGTTCCGCGCCGTGGGCTCCGAGCGGCGGCTCAAGATGGACTTCGCCGTGCTCCTGACGGTCAAGACCATGCACTCGCTCTACAGCCGGCGCAGCGGGATCGCCCTATGAAGAAGCTCCGCGTCCTCGTGCTCATGCATCCGTCGCTGGTGCCCCCCGATTCGATCGAGGGCTGCACCGAGAAGGAGATCTTCCAGTGGAAGACCGAGTACGACGTGGTCTCCACGCTGCGCACGCTGGGGCACGAAGTGCGCCCGCTGGGGGTGCAGGACGAGCTGCAGCCGATCCGCGCCGCGGTGCAGGACTGGAAGCCGCACATCGTGTTCAACCTGCTCGAGGAATTCCACGGCGTGAGCGAGTTCGACCAGCACGTCGTGAGCTTCCTCGAGCTGCTGCGGGTCCCCTACACGGGGTGCAACCCGCGCGGCATGGTGCTGGCGCGCGGCAAGGCGTTGTCCAAGAAGTTGCTGTTCTACCACCGCATCCGCGTGCCCGGGTTCGCCGTCGTGCCGCGCGGGCGCAAGGCGCGGCGCCCGCGCGCGCTGGCCTACCCGGCGATCGTCAAGAGCCTCACCGAGGAGGCGTCGCTCGGCATCTCGCAGGCCTCGATCGTGGACAGCGACGAGAAGCTCGAGGAGCGCGTGCGCTTCATCCACGACAGCGTCGGCACCGACGCGATCGTCGAGCAGTTCATCGAGGGCCGGGAGCTGTACGTGGCGGTCCTGGGCAACCAGCGGCTCGAGGTGCTGCCGGTGTGGGAGCTGGTGTTCGAGAACATGCCGCCGGGGAGCGCGGCCATCGCCACCGCGCGCGTCAAGCACAACCCGGAGTACCAGGAGAAGCGCGGCATCTACCACCAGCCGGCCGAGGCGCTGCCTCCGGAGGTGCACGCCCACATCGTGAAGACCACGAAGCGCGCCGTGCGCATCCTCGAGCTCGACGGCTACGCGCGGTTCGACTACCGCCTCACCCCCGCGGGCGAGCTGTACTTTCTCGAGGCCAATCCCAACCCGGACATCTCCGAGCGCGAGGAGTTCGCCGCGGCCGCCACCGCCGCCGGCTACCCCTACCCCGACCTGATGCAGCGCATCGTGAGCCTGGGCATGGCCCGCTCGCGGCGGAGCGTGGCCCCGTAGGCTTCGTTTGAAAACCCCGATCGCTGCGTTGCGCGGTCGACTCCTCGCTGCAACGTGGCCAAGCGGCCACGATCGTCGTCGCTCGACCGCGACGCCTTGGGTTGTGTCCTGGAGATTGGTGTTGCGTGAGGAATGCCAGGGCTGGGGAGCCCGGGGCCCCCCATAACCGCCGCAAATCGCCGGTTTACGCCCCGCCGGGGCGGGCCCACCACCCCAACACCATTTTTCGGGACACAAGGGACGCCCTGCCGTCGGGGGTTTTCAAACGGTGCCTGGCTGCGCGGCGCACGGTTCGGCGCCCCGTGCCGCGCGGGATGCGGTGGCGCGGGGACGGGCCGCGGCGGGAAGCACGGGCCGCGCCGCTCCCCGTCGCAGCCGCCGCGGCAGCACCGCCTGCCAACCCGTCACGCCGCGGCGTGCCGCCGCGCCGCGTCCGGCCCGCTCGCGGGCCGCGACTCTCCTGCGGCACGGACGGTTGGGGGAATCGACCGAGAGTCCCCTCGCCTGGCACGCCCGATGCTGCCGAGCCGATCCGTGCCAGCATAAAGGGTCGCCGCCGATCTGGTTCGGTTCGGCGCCGGCCGCCCACCGGAACTCGAGAGGTGCACCATGGCCATCCCCCAAGCGGTTTCGTTCCGTACGGCAGCCGCCACCCTCGCCGCGATGGCGCTCGTCGGCTCGCTCTGCGCCCCGTCTGCGAACGCGCGCCCGAAGATCCGGCAGGGGTTCTTTGCCGCCTATCCCGGCGCGGTGGGCAGTCGTCTCGACAGTCTGCCCAGCAACAGCGGCCACTGCGGCGTCTGCCACTACAGCTTCAACGGCGGCGGGACGCGCAACCCCTACGGCGTGAAGGTCGAGGCGGCCTTACCCGGCTTCCCCAACACCGACGACGGCAGGCGCCTCGCGATCCTGAGCATCGAGGCGGACGACTCGGACACCGACGGGTTCTCGAACGTGACCGAGATCACCGATCTCGCCACCTACGCGAACACGCCCACCTTCGCCGGCCTGACGCCGGCGAACGTGGGCAGCGTCTCGAACGTGGATCCGAACGACATCCTGGGCTACCTGGTGCCCGCGACCGGCGCCGACACCTCGCCCCCGGTGGTGGCCGTCACCGCGCCCGACGGCGGCGAGAGCTGGCTGGGCGGCTCGTCGCACACCGTCACCTGGATGGCGACCGACAACGTCGGGGTGACGAGCGTGGACCTCTTCTACCGCGACGGGGAATCCGCGTCGTGGACGATGATCGCCCGCGGGCTCGCCAACGGCGGGTCGTTCCAGTGGTTCGTGCACAACACGCCGACCGCGGCCGCCCGCGTGCTGGCCGTGGCCCGCGACGCCGCCGGCAATGCCGGGAGCGACTCGAGCGACGCGCTGTTCACCATCCTCCCGACGACCGGCGGGACGGTGGCGACCACGCTGCGCGATTTCGACCAACCCGGCACGCAACCCTTCGGCGGCGGGACGTTCTCGGATCACAACTCATGCGTCACGTGTCACGGCGGGTACGACGCCGCGGTCGAGCCCGGCCACAACTTCCGCGGCACGATGATGGGCCAGGCGGCGCGCGACCCGCTGTTCTTCGCCTGCGTGGCGATCGCCGAGCAGGACGCGCCCTCGTCGGGCGACTTGTGCCTGCGCTGCCACACGCCGTTCGGCTGGATGTCGGGACGCAGCAACCCGACCGACGGCAGCCAGCTCATCGCGCTCGACCGCGACGGGGTCGCCTGCGACTTCTGCCACCGCGCCGTCGATCCCATCTACCAGGCGGGCGTGAGCCCGCCGGAGGACCAGGCGGTGATCGGGGGGCTCCTGCCGGGGCACGTCCCGACCACGTACTCCAACGGGCAGTACGTGGTCGATCCGCAGCAGGTGAAGCGCGGTCCGTTTGCGGATGCCGCGGCACCCCACGCGTTCCTGGCGTCGCCGTTCCACCGCTCGAGCGAGTTCTGCGGCACCTGCCACGACGTCTCGAATCCGGTGTTCGCCCGGGTCGGCGCGGCCGACTACGCGCCAGGGTCGCTCGATCAGATGGCGGCGTCGTTCCGGTCGGACTCGCTGATGCCGCTGGAGCGGACCTACAGCGAGTGGAAGCACAGCGCCTTCCCGGGAGGGGTCTACGCTCCCGAGTTCGCCGGCAACAAGCCGGATGGCATCGTCGCCATCTGCCAGGACTGCCACCTGGCCGACGTCTCGGGCAAGGGCTGCAACGACGTCGCCGCACCGCTGCGGCCCGACCTGCCGCTCCACGACATGACGGGCGGCAACTCCTGGATGCCGGGGGTGATCGCCGCCCTCTACCCCGGCGAGACGGATGCGGGCGCCCTGGCGGACGGAGCCGCGCGGGCGATCGCGATGCTCTCGAAGGCGGCGCTGCTCGACGTCCAGGTCCAGACCGTGGCCGACAGCTTCGCCGTCACCGTGACCGTGACCAACCGGAGCGGCCACAAGCTCCCCACCGGATACCCGGAGGGGCGGCGCATGTGGCTGCACGTGGTGGCCCGCGACGCGGCAGAGCAGACCGTGTACGAATCGGGCAACTACGACTCCGGCACCGGACTGCTCGCGCCGGATCCGGACCTGGTCGTCTACGAGGCCCATCTCGGGCTTTCGCCCGCGCTGGCGAGCGGCCTCGGCCTTGCCGCGGGCCCGACGTTCCACTTCGCCCTCAACGACAGCGTATACAAGGACAACCGCATCCCGCCGCAGGGGTTCGCGAACGCGGCGTTTGCCGACTTCGGTGGCGCCCCGGTGGACGATTCGCGACCGGCACCCCGGTACCCGGACGGGCAGAACTGGGACGCGTCGAGCTACCCGCTCCCTTCGACGGCGCGTACCGTCGTGGCGACCCTCTACTACCAGACGACATCGAAGGAGTACGTGGAGTTCCTGCGTGACGAGAACACCACCAACGCGGCGGGGCAGGACCTTTACGACCTCTGGGTGGCGCACGGCCGCGCGGCACCGGTCGCGATGGTGGCGGATTCGGTCAGCTTCAGCCCGGTCGACGTCCCCGCGGGGTCCCCGCGGGACCGCGTCGCCCTCGCCCCGTTGGCGAACCCCTTCCACGGGGGGCTGGAGCTGCGCCTCGACCTGCCGCATCCGGCCCCGGTGAGACTGGAGATCTTCGACGCGCAGGGGCGCCGCGCCGCCAGTCGCGACCTCGGCATGCTGGGTGCCGGCGCCCACCGGCTGACGTGGGACGGGCGCGGCGCGCGCGGGCAGGACATGGGCTCGGGCGTGTTCTGGGCGGTGGTGCAGGCGGGCCCCGAGCGGCTGGTCCGGCCCGTGGTCCGGCTGCGCTGAGGCGACCGCCCGGAAACCCGCTTCCGGGAGAATCCCCTTCGATCGCGCGGGCGGTCCCGGAGCTCAGGCTCGGGGGGAGCCACGCCGGCGCGTCGCGGCCTGCGCGGGACGCCGGCGCGTCGCGGCCCGCGCGGGACGCCGGCGCGACCGGGCCTGCGCGGGACGCCGGCGCGGCTCGAGGCGGCGCGGAACGTCAGCGCCGCGCCGGCCCCGCCGCCGGTCCCGCGAGCCGCAGCATCAGCGCCTTCTGGGCGTGGAGGCGGTTCTCGGCCTGGTCGAAGATCGCGGAGTTGGGCAGGCGCGAGGTGGCGTAGTCGATCTCCTCGCCGTAGTGGGCCGGCAGGCAGTGCAGGAGCATGACGTCCGGTCGCGCCCGCGCGATCAGCGCCGCGTTCACCTGGTAGGGCGGGAATACCCGCCGCCGCTCCTCGGCCTCGCGCTCGCTGCCCATGCTGGTCCAGACGTCGGTGTAGATGACGTCGGCCTCGCGGCAGGCCTCGGCGGGGTCGCTCACCACGCGGATCGCCGCGCCGCGGCCGCGGCCGATCGATGCCGCTTCCTCGACGACGTCGGCGAGCGGCGCGTAGTCCGGCGGCGTGGCGACCGTGAGGTGGATCCCGGTCGACGCCGCGCCGTAGAGCAGCGAGTGGACCACGTTGTTCCCGTCGCCGACGTACGCCAGCCTCAGGCCCTTCAGCCGGCCCTTCCATTCGAGCATGGTGAGCAGGTCGCCCAGCGCCTGGCAGGGGTGCTCGCGGTCGGAGAGCGCGTTGATCACCGGCACGGCGGCGTGGCGGGCGAGCTGCTCGAGCACCTCGTGGCTGAAGACCCGGGCCATGACCAGGTCGACCATCCGCGACAGCGTGAGCGCGACGTCCTCCACCGACTCGCGCTCGCCGAGCCGGATGTCGTCCGGCCCGAGGTAGATGGCGTGGCCCCCGAGCTGGGTCATCCCGGCCTCGAACGACACCCGGGTGCGCAGCGAGGGCTTCTGGAACACCATCGCCAGGGTGCGCCCGGCCAGGCGCCGCTCGATGCGGCCCCGGGCCCGCGCGCGCTTGAGGCGCGTGGCCTCGCCGAGCAGGCGGAGCGTCTCTTCCGCGGAGAGATCCTTGACCGAGAGGTAGTGGCGCACCACCGGGCGCGCGCCGACCGCCGCCGGCCGGGTGCGGGCGGTCGTCGTGCGGGCACGCGCGGCGCCGGCGCGCGCGGCGCGGGCGCGCACGGCGCCGGCACGCGCGGGGCGGGCTCCGGCGATGGCTGCAGCTCGGCGCGACACTGCGCCACGTGGCTCAGCCCGCGGCACGCGCTGCCTTTCCTTCCTGACCGAGGCGCTCGCCCCCGCGGGCGGCCACCGCCACCACCGCACGCTCGAGGAGCGTCGGGTCGTGCTCCTCCAGCTCGTAGGTCACGCGCGTGGACGGCTTGGAGATCGTCATGAGGTGCCCGAGGTCGATTGGCGTGGCGATGAGCACGAGATCGCACGGCACCGCCTCGACCGTGGCCGACAGCTCCGCGATCTGCTGGTCGCTGTAGCCCATCGCCGGCAGCACCTGCGTGAGGTGGGCGTAGCGCTCGAACACCCCGCGAATCGAGCCCTGGGCGTAGGGCCGCGGATCCACGATCTCCGCGGCCTCGAGGCGCCGCGCCGCCACCAGACCCGCCCCGTAGCGCATCTCGCCGTGGGTGACGGTGGGCCCGTCCTCGATCACCAGCACGCGCTTGCCCTTCACCGCCGCCGGATCGCACACCGTCACCGGCGAGTTGGCGCGCACCAGCGTGGCCTTCGGGTTGAGCGCGCGGATGTTGGCCTCGACCGTGGCGATCGCCTCGGGCTCGGCGGAATCCATCTTGTTGAGCACCACGATGTCGGCCATGCGCAGGTTGGTCTCCCCCGGGTAGTAGCGCAGCTCGTGTCCCGGACGCAAGGGGTCCGCGACCACCACGTCGAGGTCCGGACGGAAGAACGGCAGGTCGTTGTTGCCACCGTCCCACAGGATGACGTCGGCCTCGGCCTCGGCACGGGCGAGGATCTGCTCGTAGTCCACGCCCGCGAACACCAGGTTGCCCATGGCGATGTGTGGCTCGTACTCCTCGCGCTCCTCGATGGTGCAGTGCTGCTCGTCCATGTCGCGCACGCTGGCGAAGCGCTGGCAGACCTGCCGCGAGAGGTCGCCGTAGGGCATGGGGTGCCGCACCACGGCGACCCTGCGCCCGAGTCGCTTGAGGATCTGCGAGATCCGGCGCGCGGTCTGGCTCTTGCCGCATCCGGTGCGCACCGCGCCCACCGCGATCACCGGCCGCGAGCTGCGCAGCATGGTCTGGCCGGGGCCGAGCAGGCGGAACTCGGCGCCGGCCGCGTGGACGCGCGAGGCCTGGTGCATGACGTAGTCGTAGGAGACGTCGGAGTAGGCAAAGGTGACCTGGTCCACCTCGAGGTCGCGGATCAGCGACTCCAGCCGGTCCTCGGAGTGGATCGGGATGCCGCGCGGATAGCGCGGCCCGGCGAGCACGGCCGGGTAGACGCGGCCGTCGATGTCGGGGATCTGGGCGGCCGTGAAGCACACCACCTCGACGTCGGGCTGGCGCTTCCAGAACACGTTGAAGTTGTGGAAGTCTCGTCCCGCCGCACCCATGATGAGCACCCGGGTCGGTCTCGCGGTCGCCATGCGCTCTCGACTCCTCCCGGCCGGGGACTCCTGGCGCCGGCGCGCGGCGTCGCGGGCGCGCCATCCAGTGGGCGCGCCCGCGATGCCGCGCGCCGCGCACCGGCCCTGGCCGATCCGGGCGGGTGCGGAACGTGGGCCCGTGGAGCCTACGTCTCGAGCCGTCGCGGCGGCAACTTCCGTACCACGCGCGGCGCGGACCGCCGCGGCCGGGCGCGCGGCGGTCCCCGCGCCGCGCGCGCCGGGGGCCGTGGCGCCCGCGCGTCGTGCCGGGCCGCGACCACGCAATCCTGTCGCGGCGCGGAAGTTGTCGAGCGGGCCGGCACGCCCCGCGGGGGTCGGTCGGGGGTCCCCATCGCGCGGTGCTCCCGGGCGACTCGATCGCCCCCCCCGGCGTGCGCGCGGCCTCACCCGGGTGGCGGTCGAGCCTGACAGGTTTGGCGGGCCGCGCCCGTCCTGGCAGGGTCCGCGGCGGTCGGCCCCCGCGTGCCGCACGCCGCGCCGATGAGGTACGGTCCGGCGCGCTAGAGACTCCCCCCGACCTCCGGAGGATCGCGATGAACCCCCAGCTCCACGAGCTCAAGAGCCGCCTGATCGAGATCAACGACCTCAACTCCGCCGCCGCGCTGCTGCGCTGGGACCAGACCACCTACATGCCGGCCGGCGGCGCCGAGGCCCGCGGGCGCCAGCTCGCGACGCTCGGGAGCCTCGCGCACGCGAAGTTCACCGACCCCGCGATCGGGCGCCTGCTCGACCGGCTGGAAAGAGAAACCGCCGCGCTCGCCTACGATTCGGACGACGCGGCGCTGCTTCGCGTGACGCGGCGCGAGTACGACCGCGCGGTGCGGCTGCCGGTCGCATTCGTGTCGGAGCTGAACCAGCACACCGCGGCCGCCTACCAGGTCTGGACCACGGCGCGCCCGGCGAACGACTTCGCCCGGGTGCGGCCGAACCTGGAGAAGACCCTCGATCTCAGCCGGCGCATGGCGGGCTTCTTTCCCGGCTACGAGAGCATCGCCGACCCGCTGATCGACTTCTCCGACTACGGCATGAAGACCGCGACGGTGCGGGCAGTGTTCTCCGAGCTGCGCGCGCGCCTGGTGCCGCTGGTGCGGGCGATCGCCGAGAAGCCGGCGGCGGACGACCGCTGCCTGCGCCACGACGTCCCCGAAGCGCAGCAGCTCGCCTTCGGCCTCGACGTCATCCGCCGCTTCGGATTCGACTTCGAGCGCGGCCGCCAGGACAAGACGCACCACCCGTTCATGACCAAGTTCTCGCTCGGTGACGTGCGCATCACCACGCGCGTGCGCCCGCACGACATCACCGATTCGCTGTTCAGCACGCTCCACGAGTCCGGGCACGCGATGTACGAGCTGGGCATCCGCCGCGACTACGAAGGCACGCCGCTCGCCGAGGGCACCTCGTCGGGCGTGCACGAGAGCCAGTCGCGGCTGTGGGAGAACGTCGTCGGCCGCAGCCTGGGTTTCTGGCAGTTCTTCTATCCGCGGCTGCAGGCGGCGTTCCCGCAGCAGCTCGGCGGCACGGGAATCGACACCTTCTACCGCGCGGTCAACCGGGTCGCGCGCACGCTGATTCGCACCGACGCCGACGAGGTGACCTACAACCTGCACGTGATGCTGCGCTTCGATCTCGAGCTGGACCTGCTCGAGGGCCGTCTGGCGGTCAAGGACCTGCCGCGGGCCTGGGGCGAGCGCTTCGAGCGCGACTTCGGGCTCGCCGTACCGGACGACCGCGATGGCGTGCTCCAGGACGTGCACTGGTTCGCCGGCCTGATCGGCGGCGCGTTCCAGGGCTACACGCTCGGCAACGTTCTCAGCGCCCAGTTCTTCGACGCGGCGCGGCGCGCGGTGCCCGGGATCCCGGCGGACATCACGCGCGGCGAGTTCGGCGCGCTCCATGGCTGGCTCGGGGAGAACGTCTACCAGCACGGCAGCAAGTTCACCGCCGCCGAGCTGGTGGAGCGCGCGACCGGGGCGCCGATGAGCATCGAGCCCTACATGGCGTACCTGTGGAGCAAGTACCAGCCGCTCTATGGGCTCGAGGCGAACCCGGCCGCGGCGGCGGGGGCGCCCCGGCGCTGACGCCGGGCGAGCGCGCCAAGAGCCAGCCTGGTAGGCCGAGCCGGCCTGGCGGGACTCCCGAGGCTCGTCGCGGGGAGGGGACGGGGCGGAGTCGGCGGAGCCCGCCCGGCGGCGCGCCGCGACCGCGCGAGTCTGTCGCCTAGTGACGATGAACCCGGCCCCGGTGACGGGCGGAATGGGCTTTTGGGGCGCGATTTCCGGGCACGTCTCGAGGGCAGGCGAGACGCCAGGACCATGATCAGCTGCAATTCCAACGGTACCGCGATCCCGGCGGGTCGCACGATCTGGTTCAGCAGCGTCTTCAAGCTCCAGACGGGGCCCCAACCGGTCACGGTCTACTTCCGCAACCAGACGATCGACTTCGATGCCGTGTACGACTCGATCACGACCCACTACGTGTACAACGTCCCCGACGCGGCCGTGACGTTCGATCCGTCGGTGCCGGCGATCCCGACCACGACGTTCGACACCGGGACGAACACCCGGGTGACATTGATGCAGCCAGGGCTCTCCGGTGACCAGTACCGGTCGGGCTTCGAGTTGGTCGTCCCGCCCACGCTCGGACAGATCAAGAATCCGGTGACCTGGAAGGGGCAGTTCCTCGGCAGCGACCCGGGCGGCGCCGTCAACTGGTCGTGGCATGCCGCGGTCTACACCAGCTTCTCCACGGACTACAACGCCCTCGGCGTGGCCCCCACCGACGACACCGTCAAGGGGAACTCGCACCATGCCGGGACGCCCGAGAACTACACCTGCTGCGCGGTCGGCGGGGCGACCGGCGGAGGCAGCGCGAATTACACCGGCTCGAAGTGCTCGAGCAAGAGTGTGCCGCTCGTCACCCCGACCACGCCCTCGACCTGGGGCCGTGTGAAGACGATCTACCGCTAGACTCCAGCCACATTCGCGCGGTTCCGTGCGGCCACTCCGGGCGACCGGGGTGGCCGCATCGTATTCGCGCGGCGAGCGTGGCGGATCGTGCGGGCGCCGCACCTCTCCTCGGCGGGAGGCGGCAGCCTGCAGCCTGAACGCCCCCCGCACCGCACCCGACGCCGGCGAGGCACGCGCTTGGCACCGCGATTGCTCGGGCCACGCCGCGCCTCGCTCGACTCCCCGCGGATGCACGGATTGGACGCGCGTCGCCGGCGTCGCCCGGCAATTGGTCGTGCATTCCGCCTGATCGGCCATTGCCGCTTCCCCGACGCGCGCGACCGGCCGCGCGCGCCCGTCGGCGTGGGTTGTCGTCGCGCGCCATCCCCATGTGCCGCAAGGGGCGAGCAACCCGGTGAAACGCCCCACGGCGCCCACGTCCCCTCGCGCCCGTGGCATGGACGTTGCTGCTTTCTCTGGCATGAGCGACGAGAAGCGCGGCATGCGCGGTTTCACCCTGCTCGAGATCGTCACGGTCGTCCTGATCATGGGGGTGATCCTCGGCTTCAGCATTCCCGCCCTCCAATCCATCAACAAGTCCTACCAGCTCAAGGGAGCCTCCGAGAACCTGGTGGGCCAGATCCGCCTCAGCCGCCAGAAGGCGATCAGCGAGGACCACCAGCAGCAGTGGACCTTCGACACCTCCACCAACAGCTACAAGGTCCAGGATCTGACCACGAGCGAGTGGTTCGGACCGTTCGAGATGCCGAAGCAGGTCGCCATGGAGAGCGTGAGCCTCTCGGTCGGCGGTGTTCCGGGAAACACGCTCACCTGCCTCACCGACGGACGCTTCAACGGCTCGGGCGACATCGTCCTCAAGAGCCTCCGCGGCGATCGCGACACCGTGACCGTCCAGATGTCCGGCCTGGTCCTTTTCCGTTGAGGTCCGCCATGCGCGCCACCCCCCACTCCCGTCCCCGCTCCGAGCGCGGTGCCACGCTGCTCGAGCTGATGATCGCGCTGGTGGTGCTCTCGATCGGCATCCTCGCCGTCTCCCAGCTGTTCCCCGCGGGGGCGCGCACCCAGGTCCAGGACCGCCTGCAGAGTACCGCGAACTACTACGCGCGGGAGAAGGTCGAGCAGCTCTCGCTGCTCGTGTGGACAGACGCCTCGCTGACGGTAGGACGCCATCCCAGCGGGAGCGGTACCGAGAGCCTCGGCTCCACCGGGGCGTTGAAGCGCTATTACCGGGTGGACAGCCTGGCGGCGCCGTTGGACAACCTGAGGAGGATCACGGTGACCGTGCGCTGGCAGCACCAGAAGATGGATTCCGTCCAGGCGGTCACGTACGTGAGGCAATAACATGCGCGAGCGCATCGAACGATTCCGCAGCACTCGCCGGCCGGGTGCCACCGCGGCCGGTTTCACCATGGTCGAGCTGATGGTCACCCTGGTCGTGCTCGGTGTCGTCATGGTCGCGCTCATGGCGGTGATGTACACCGCGGCGCGCAGCAAGTCGGCCACCTCGAACCAGGTGGAGTCCATCCAGGCGGTGCGCACCGCGCTCGACCTCATCGCCAAGGACCTGCGCAGCGCGGGCTACGGGGCGGACCTCGACTGGACCGCGCTCCCGCAGCCGGCGATCGCCTACATCGACTCGACGCAGGTGCTCCTCAGCGCCAACCTCCAGCCCTACCCCGACACCACCGCGGTGCACCAGGCGCCGCTGGCGTACAACCCGGCGGGCGGGCTCAAGCCTGCCCCGTTGAACGGCACGGCGTGGGCGCCCCCGATCCGCTACCAGACCGGAGCCGAGATCGTCCGCTGGACTCTCGACGTCAACAACGACGGCGCGGTGAACGCCAGCGACGTCTCCGACCCCGACGGCGTGGACGCGCGGCGCACGCCGAACCCGAACGACTACATGCTGGTGCGCCAGGTGTGGGGCGATTCCACCGGCAACGTCGCCGGGAACAACGGCGGCGCCAACGAGCGCATCGCCCTGGTCTACCAGCCCGGCGGCACGATTCCGGCGGCCTTCACCGTCTACCTCAAGGACAGCACCACCGCGTGGAACTGGGCCAACGGGCCGGTCCCTCCGGCGCTGCTGTCGAGGATCCAGCGCGTGTCCGTCCAGCTCACCGCGCCGAGCGGGCGCAAGGATCCCGCGGGCAACTACGCGCGGACCACGCTGCAGACCCAGATCGGCGTGGTGCGGAACGTGCCGGACTTCGGCGAGCCGCTCTTCGCCCTCGACGGCTACGTCTACGACGATCTGGACTATGACCACGCGCGCGATGCCGGCGAGCCCGGGGTGCCCGGTGCGCTGATGCTGCTCGGGACCAGTCTGAGCACCTTCACCGACGCCACCGGTCACTTCCTGTTCAACGTCAAGGCCGGCACCTACCGGCTGAAGCACGTGCCGCCCTACGCCTTCGGGAATTTCACCTTCCCCGACAGCATGATGCTCACCGTCGGCCCGGCCACGACGATCGCGTGGGCCGACACCTCGGCCAAGGGCGGGTGGATCAATGCCCGCGTCTATCGCGACCTGGACGAGGACGGGGTCCTGGACGCCGGCGAGCCGTGGATCACCGGCATCCAGGTGACCGCCGCCGGCGGCACCAAGTACACGGATGCCAGCGGCCTGGCTCGCCTGTTCGTCGCCTCGGGAGGCTATGTCTGCACCGTGGTGCCGCCCGACTCGCTGACCCCCACCACGCCCAACCCGGTGAGCGGTACCATGGCCACCGGCGACTCGGCGAGCATCGGGTTCGGCCTGCGCCCGACGCCCAACGGCACGATCCAGGGCACGGTCTTCCGCGACGACAACCGCAATGGGACGAAGGGCGGCGCCGAGGTCGGGGTGGCGAACGTCTGGGTCGCGGTGACCAAGAACGGCGGCGCCACGGTCCTGGGCTCCGCGTACACCGATGCCAACGGGGCCTACTCGATCGACGTGCCGATGAACAAGCCCCCGATGACCACCCCCTACAGCATCGAAATCATCGTGCCCTCGGGCTACTTCCCGACCTCGCCGACGTCGATCACGGGGGTTTGGGTCCAGGACTCCGACGTCCTCACCAACAAGAACTTCGGCATCGTCGGCTTCCAGATCATCACCTTGAACGCCGCTCGCGTGCTGAGCCTCGGCAGCGGTGACCTGGTGGAGAAGGACTGGCCGCTGACCCAGACCACCAACCGCGTCAAGGACGTGGACCTGGTGCTCGGCTCGGACGCCAACGGCAGCGACCAGGTCTCGGTGTGGTTCAACAAGTACGACGCCGCCCCGTTGTACTCGACCAATCCCGACTACAACCGCTCCGCGCCCGGCGGCGTGCTCGCCCTCGCGGTGGACACGCTCGACAACGGCACCAGTCTGGCGACCGAGCGCGCGGACCTGGTGACCGGCACCAGCAAGAACGGTGACGGCAACTTCTTCGTCTGGTTCACGCAGAGCAGCTCGGGCAACGAGGGTTACCTGCCGTCCAGCTTCACGCGCAAGTACGAGACCAGCGACAAGGGCGACGTGCAGGCGGTGCTGACCGGAGACATGGTGCGCAACAAGGTCGCGGTTCCCGATCTGCCGGACATCCTCGTGGGCGCCAAGTCGCCGACCGCGGGCCAGGGCACGTTCGAGCTGTGGTACAGCGACAACGGCGGCAGCCCCAAGTACTCGCGCAAGAACACCTACCCGCCCGACGGCTCGATCCCGGGCAACGTCCTGGGCGAGGTGACCGGCATGGCGCGCGGCGACTTCGACAACGACGGACGGCGCGACCTGGTCGTGGTGACCAAGACGATCCTGGCCAGCTACAGCGGCCAGCTGATGTTCTTCAAGCACATGGGCTACACCAACGACCCGGTGTTCGTCTACCAGTCCAGCATCACGATGCTCATCAACGCGCCGACCTCGGTCGCGGTGACGGACGTGGACGGCGACGGGAACCTCGACGTCGTGGTCGGCACCCAGAACGGCGTCGCGTCCGGGCGCCTGCGCTACTACCGCAATCTGGACCCCTCGGTCTTCAGCTTCGTCGAGCAGAAGACGGTGAATGCCCCCGGGATCGTGACCGGCCTCGCGGTCGGCGACTTCGGCGGGCTCCCGCGCAAGGACATCGCGGTGGGGTGGCGCGCGTCCACCACCGGGTACGGCGGCGGCGTGTCCATCTACTACACCGACGGCGGGACGCTGCCCAACTCGGGCTCGGATCCCACCGCTGGCGCGGTGGTGAACATGGTCCCGGCGCTCAGCGTCAACAACTTCAACTACGGCGTCTACCCCTCGGCACCGTCACCGCCCTTCTCGGACGATCTCGCGATCGGCGTCAAGTCGAGTGCCACGACCGGCGCGCTGATCGTCCTCATCCGCTAGCCGACTCTCCGCGCGGCGGCGCCGTCACGGTGCCGCCGCGTCCCCTCGCCCCGGCGCCCGGCGGAACCGCCGCCGGACGGACGCCCCGTCCCGGCCTCCGCCGGGGGCCGCGGCGGGCGACCGGGCGAGAGACCGCCCCCGCCGCCCGCTCGATCCGAGGCGTCCGCCGCCCACGGCTCGGAGACCAAGAATCCCCTCCAGCTCCCGCTCCGCCGGCCGATAACTCGTGAGGTTGTGGTTCGTTACAACCCTCGAGCCTCCCGATGCCCAAGTCCGAGACGCCCCCTAGCTCTCTCAGGCAGCCGACCCAGGCCGGACCGGCGCGGCGCGCCTGGCATCTGCTCGTCGCCCTCGCCGGCTGGGTGCTGTTCGTCTACTGGTGGCTGCTGGTGCTGGGTGGCGTGAGCGCGTGGCAGGTGCGGATCACCGCGCTGTTCCTGCTCGTCACGACCGCCGTCTGCATCATCGTCACGGCGCTGTGGTCGCTCCACAACCTCCGCATCCACCGGCATCGCGGGGCGCGCATGCGCGTGCGCATCCCGCGCGAGGACTACTCCAACGACCGTCTCGGCCGCGGTGTCACCTTCACCGGCCAGCGCGCCGCGGCGCAGGAGGGGCCGGTCGTGGAGATTCGCATCGAGCAGGACCGCAAGGTCTATTTCGCCGCGTCCCCACATCCCGGCGGCACGCGGCCTCGGGTGGCGGCGGAGCCGCGGGACGACCGGCCGTGACCCTCCAGGAGTTCTTCCGCCACGTGCAGGCCCACCCGGCCTATTGGGTGGCGCTGGGATTCTTCGCCCTCTACCCGGTGGTGAGCTCGATCGTGTGGGTGACGACCGCGCTGCAGTTCTTCGTGCGCCGCGAGCACGAGCAGGAACCGGAGGGCGGGGATCGCCGGCAGCCGCCGCCGCTGCGCGCCTCCCCGATGGTGTCGATCGTCATCCCCGCGTTCTGCGAGGAGAAGGTGATCGAGGAGACGCTTGCGAGCGCGGTCGAGATCGACTATCCGAACTACGAGGTGGTCGTGGTGGACGACGCCTCGACCGACGACACGGTGAAGAAGGTGCGCCCGTTCCTGCGCGCCGGCAAGGTGCGCCTGATCCTCAAGCACACCAACGAGGGCAAGGCGATGGCGATGAACGACGCGCTGCCCTGCCTGCGCGGCGACATCGTGCTGATCATGGATGCCGACGCCGCCCCCGACCCGATGCTGCTGCGCTGGATGGTGCCGCACTTCGAATCGGCGCGGGTCGCGGGCGTGACCGGCAACCCGCGCGTGGCCAACCGCGAGACCTTCCTGGCGCAGCTCCAGGTGGTCGAGTTCACCTCGATCGTCAGCCTGCTGCGCCGCGCGCAGCGGATCTGGGGCCGGATCCTGACCATGTCCGGGGTGATCGGCGCGTTCCGCAAGTCGGCGATCATCGACGTCGGCATGTTCAGCCCGGAGATGGCGACCGAGGACATCGACATGACCTGGCGGCTCCAGCGCGCGCACTACGACGTGCGCTACGAGCCGCGGGCGCTGGTGTGGATGAAGGTGCCGCCGACCTTGAGATCGCTGATCGCGCAGCGCCGGCGCTGGGCGATGGGCCTGGCGCAGGTGCTGCGTCGCCACCGCCAGGTCGCGGTGAGCTGGAACGCGCGGCGCCTGTGGCCGGTGTACTGGGAATCGCTGCTGTCCATCACCTGGGCGTACTGTTTCGTGCTCCTCACCGGCTTCTGGATCGTGTCGTACGCGGCCGGCATTCCGCCGGTCGGCGCCTCGCCGATCCCGAACTGGTGGGGCATGACCATCGGCACCCTGGCGCTGATCCAGCTCATGAGCGGCATCCTGCTCGACTCCCAGTACGACCCCACCGTCATCAGGCACTCACCGGTGACGGTCATCTATCCCATCGTCTATTGGATGCTGATGTCGCTCATCACCGCCTTCTCCACGCCGGTGGGGGTATTCCGGCGCACGCCGAGGGGAGGGGTCACGCAGTGGAAGACCCCGCGGTGAGCCCCCGGGCGGATGCTCGCGACGCGCTCGCGGCGTGCGCGCTGTGCGCGCTGCTGGCGGGCGCGGCGGCGGGCGGAACGGCGGCCGAGCCCCGGGAGCCGCGGCGAACGGCGGCCGCGCCCCAGGCGTCGAGAACGGCGCCGGGCGCGGCCCAGGCGCCGCAGTGGGCGGCCGCCGCGCCCCAGGCGCCGCGACGGGTGGCGGCGCCCGACACCGCCGCGCAGACCTCCGAGCAGGCCTGGACCCGCGCGCGCGCTCTCGCCGATCGGCAGCGCTACGATGACGCGGGCGCGGTGATCCGCCGCGCGCTCGGCCGCGCGCCGGACGACACCGACCTGCTGTGGCTCGAGGCCGGCGTCGAAGGCTGGGCGGGCCGGCATCGCGTGGCGGTCGCCCTCTACGAGCGGCTGGTGGAACGCCACCCGGAGATGGCCCGCGACCTGCGCAAGGACCTCGCCGCCGAGAGGCTGGCCGCGGGCGACGTGACCGGGGCGCTCCGTGACCTCGACCTCCGCCTCGAGGAGGCACCCGAGGATCTCGACGCCCGCGCGCTGCGGGCGGAGGCGCTCTCGCAGGCGGACCGGCTGGCGGAGGCGATCGCCGAATACGACCGGCTGCTCGCGGCATCGCCCGACGACCCGGACCTGGCGCGGGCGCGGGCGCGCGACCTCGGATGGATGGGCCGGCACCGCGAGGCGATCGCCGCCTACGGCGCCCTGCTCGAGCGGAATCCGCGGGACGAGGAGGCGCGGCTCGGACTGGCGCAGAACGAGAACTGGGCCGGCAACCACCGGGTGGCGGCGCGGTTGTTCGAGGCGATGCTGGCCGACGGCCGCAGCGACCCGGAGATCTTCAAGGGGCTGGCGTACGCGCGTTACTGGTCGGGCCGCCCCGACCTGGCCCGCCCCGTGCTCAACGTGTACCGCGCCCGCGAGCCTGACGACCTCGAGGGACGCGAACTGGACGCGATGCTCGAGCGCGAGTGGAGCACGGGCGCGCTGGCGGGCTACGAGCGCTCGGATGACACCGACGCCTTGCGGGTGATGACCACCACCCTGGAATACCGCTTCGCGCCCGGCGAGCGGACGATGCTGTCGGCGCTGTGGCGGCGCGACGACCTCAAGGATCCGGGCGGCTTCCTGCACGCGGTCCGCGGCGGCGTGCGCGTGGACCGGCTCTGGTCGGACGCCTGGTCGGGCCGGGCCGCCGCGCTCTACCTCGATCCCGGGCGCGGGCGCGACGCCGACGCAATCGGCGAGGCCGCCCTCATCCACCGGCCGCTGGACCGCTTGCGGATCGAGCTGGGCGTGGCCAAGGACCTGGTGCTGACGCGGACCTCGCTGGCGCGCAACCTCCGGGTGCGCCAGGGGGCGGCGGCGGTCGAGTGGCGGGCCGGCGACCGGCTCACGCTTCGCGCCGGCGAGCGGCTGCAGCTCTACAGCGACGCCAACCGCCAGAGCCGATTCTCCGCCGGCGCCCGCCAGGTCGTGCGCTCCAGCCGCCGCCTCGAGGCGGCGCTCACGTTCGACGGGGACTACCTGCGGTCGCACCGCGATCTCGACGATGGGTACTACGACCCGGCGTGGTACGTGGAGTTCGGTCCGGGGGCGGAATTCGCGTGGAAGCCGCGTGACGGCTGGACGCTGGGGCTCGTGGCCCGCACCGGCTGGCAGCACGAAAAGGGCTCATCGAGCGACCCGCGCTACGACCTCACCGCCACGGTCGAGCTGCCGCTCGGGCGCCGGCTCGGGCTCGGCCTCGAAGGCGAGCGCAGCAGCTCGAACCTCAGCACCGCCTCCGGCTTCGAGCAGAAGCGGTGGGCCGCCTACCTCTCCACGCGCTTCTGAGGAGGCTCCGCGCGTGACGCCGTTGTCGCGCGCCGCCACCCTCGCCGCGGCGGCGCTCGTGCTGCTGACCGGGGGGAGCCCCGCGCGCGACGCGGTCTCCGCGCGCGGCACGGCCTCCGCGCTCGTCTCGGACTCCGCGCGCAAGCCGGCCCCTGCGGGCGACGCGGTCCCCGCCGACGGCGTCGCGGCTCGGCGCGCCGGCGGACCCGCCGCGGGGCGCCCCGAGGTCCCGCGCCGGATCGCGATCCTCTGCTACCACGACCTCTCCGACGACCCGCGCGCGCCGGCCGAGACCGTGCCCGCCGCGTTCCTGCGCGACCAGATCCAGGCCTGCAAGCGCGCGGGCTGGACGTTCCTGTCGCTCTCGGACCTGCTCGCCCGCCGCGACCGCCTCGAGAGCCTGCCGCAGCGCGCGATCGTGCTCACCTTCGACGACGCCTACCGGAGCTTCTTCGATCAGGCGCTTCCCATCCTGCGCGAGGAGAACGTCCCGGCCACGCTCGCCGTCATCACCTCGTTCGTGGACCGGCCGCCGCCGGGCATCCCGCCGCTCATGACCTGGCGGCAGATCCGCGAGGTCGAGAAGAGCGGCCTGGTAGAGATCGCCTCGCACTCCCACGGGCTCCACCGCTACGAGACCTCGAACCCCTATCGCGACACCGGACCCTCGGTCGCGGTCCGGCGCTACCTGCTCGCGGAGGCGCGCTACGAGGACCGCGACGAGTACCGCTCGCGCATCCGCCGCGACCTGGCCGAGTCGCAGCGCGTGCTGCGCGCCCGGGTGGGGCACGCGGCCGCGGTGCTGGTGTGGCCCTACGGCGAGCACAACGCCATGGCGCGGGCCCTGGCCGCGGAGGCCGGTTTCACCACCACCCTGGCCCTGGGCTCGCGCGAGGTGCTGCCGCAGGACCTCGCGGGCGGCTGCCTGCCGCGGGTCATGGTGCGGCGCTCGCTGGCCTTCACCGCGAACGGTCTCGGCTGGCTCGACGTCCCGCCCGCGGTGATCCGCGCGGCCGAGGTCGAACCAGACAGCCTCTACGACCCCGACGACGCCGTGTTCCGCGAGAAGGTCGACCAGGTCGTGGCGCGCGCGCGCCGGATCGGGGCGACCCACGTGTTCCTTGGGGGCATGGCCGGGCCGGACTCCGCCGGCCGTCCGCGCGCAACCTACTTCATGAACCACCAGGCGCCGATCCGCGCCGACATCTGGTCCATGGTCGCGGCCAAGCTCTCGCACGCCGCGCTCAAGGTGTGGATCCGCGCACCGGTGCTCGACCTCGACTGGGCGTTGGAGCGCCACCCCGAATGGCGGGCCGCGCGCGGCGCCGGGCGTGGCGCGGCCGCTGGCCGCCGGCGTCTCTCGCCGGAGCTGCCGGAGGTCCGCGGGGCCGCCGTGGACTTCTTCACCGACATCGCGGTCTACCTGCCAATCGACGGCGTGCTGTTCGACGACGACGCCTCGCTCGCCGCCGGCGAGTCACTGGCCGGCGGCGCCGGCGGCGCGGGCGCCAAGGCCGTCGCGATCGATGCCCTGCTCGAGGAGGTCCGCAGCGGGGTGCGCGCCTGGCGTCCCGAGTGCGTGTTCGGCCGTCGCGTAGGTGCGGCGGTGGCGCAACGCCGCGGCGTGCATCCCGATCGTGCCCAGGACTTCGAGCGCGTCCTGCGCGACGGCGACCTCGCCGTGGTGATGCTCGATCCGCCGGCGCTGGGCCACGGCGAGCAGGGGGTGCGAGCGGTCGGCGCCCTGGCGCGCGCCGTCCTGGCGCGATGGACACCGCCCGGCTTGCGTCCGCTCGAAATGCCTCCGATCCTGCTCGAGCTGGCGGCCCGCGGACCCGCCGAGGGTGCGTGGGTTCCGGGTCGCGACCTTGCCGCGATGGCCTGGGCGTGGAAGCGCGCGGGAATCGGACACCTCGGCCTCGATCCGCTGCCCCCCCGCGCGGGCGACTTCCCGCCACGCCTGCTCGAAGCCCCCGCGCCCGGCGAGACGCCGGCCACCAGCGGCGCGACGCGGTAGGGCTCGGCCGGAAGGAACCGCACCCCTCGCCCGCGGTCGGCGCCGAGGGCGGGCGGGGCGGGGCGACTCGGGCGGCGGGGGACTCAGGTCCGCTGGATCCCGAGCAGACTGCAGTCGTCGGCAGGCAGGGCCGGAGCGCACCACTTCTCGACCTCCGCGATCACCTTGCCCACGGTCTCATCCAGCGGGCGTCCCCGGTGCCTGATCAGATGGGCCTTGAGCCCCTCGAGCCCTAGCATCCGGCCCTGCGCGTTCATCACCTCGTAGAGCCCGTCGGAGAAGAAGTAGAGCCGGTCGCCCGGGCAGAGTGTCAGCTCCACCTCGTCGAGCTGGGGGTCGGGGAAGACCCCGATGGGGTTGCCCGCGCACACGATCTCGACCGCTTCGCCGGCCGCCGGGACGTGGACCGGGCCCGGGTGCCCGGCCGAGACGAAGCGCACCCGCCCCGTGGTGGGTTCGATCAACCCGTACACCAGCGTCGAGTACTTGGAGATCTCGTCGTTGGTCTGAAACATCTCGTTCAGGGTGCGCACCACCGCGAGCGGCTCGACCAGGCGGTACCACGGGGCCTCGCCCAGCCGCTGCTTCACCAGCTCCGACTGCGACATCACCGGCGACATGAGTCGGGCGATCTGGACCGACAGCAGCGCGGACGAGACCCCGTGTCCGCTGACGTCGAGCACGTAGAAGGCGACGTGCTGCTCGTCGATGCGGAAGTAGTTGAGGATGTCCCCCGCGAGGGCATCGGAGGGCCGCATGCGCCAGGCGAGGTCCAGACCCGGCGCGTCGATCTGCGCGGTGGGCAGCAGCGCCTGCTGCACCCGCACCGCGGAATCGAGGTCGCGCCGCATCTTCCGATTGACGGTCTCGAGCCGCCGGTTGGCCGAGCTCAGCGTGCGGTTGCTGGCGGTGATGTCGTCCTGCATCCGCGCGATGCGCTGGGCCACCCGCAGGCGGGCGACCAGATCGAGCGGGTCCACCGGCTCGATCAGCACGTCGTCGGCGCCGGCATCCATGCAGTGCTGCACCTCGGAGGGCTCGTCCCCTTCGCTGATGGCGATGAAGTAGATGTAACCGCCTTCGTGCCGGCCGCGGACCTGCCGCAGCAGTCCGAGCGAGCTGGTGCCCGGCAGGCGCCAGCGGCAGACCACGGTGGCGAAATGCGACTCCTGAAGTCGTTCCCAGGCCTGGTCGGCGTCGCCGACCAGTACCACGTCGTAGCCCTGCCCGCGCACCGCGCCGGTGAGCAACGCCGCGTGATTGAGATCGCGCTCGACGATCAGCACCCGGCGGGCGGGGGTCCGCGCGCGGGTCGGGAAGCGCGCCGTGACAGCGACCGGCCACGGCGTCGGCGCGGCCGCGGGGGGCAGGAGCCCGGGGCGGTCCTCGTTCTCGGGAATGCCGTTGCTCATCGCGAGGCGCTGGTCTCCCGCACGGACGCGCGACGGGCACGCGGGCCGCGTGGCGTGGATCGTCGCCGGCCGAAGCCGGCGTCCCGGTCACCGGGGCGTCGTCGGGTCCGCCGGGGGAATGCCGTCGCGACGGCCGGCGCGGCGCCGCACGCGCCGCCTCACCGAGACCGCCGCGACAGACCCACAGCCACCCTCTGCCTGGTTTATCGGCGGCCCGGCGTGCGTCCTTGAGCCCGGCGCCGGAGGTGGGCGCGGGAGCGCGCGGGAGCGCGCCCAGCGCGCTGGCGGCGCCCGAGGGCCGTGCCGCAGGCCGCCGGTGCTCAGCGCGCCAGCAGCTTGAGTCCGCCCCAGGTCGTGGAGCGGACCGGCGTGGGCCCGAGGACCACGACCACGCCCTTCATGTCGAAGAACTCGTGCGGGCGGCAGAAGAACGGGTAGGTGCCCGGAGCAGTGAAGGTATAGAAGAACGGCACCGCCGTGCTGGTCAGCGATTGGTCGAAGAGCGCACCCGCATCGGGATCGTCGGAGCCGGTGCCGCTGGTCACGGTGTGGAAGCCGCTGACCCGTCTCCACTCCACCGTTTGGCCGGCGCCGATGACGACCGTGTCCACCACGGTTGCGCTGTTGCCGTCGGCGTCGAACTGCGTCCCCGAGGCCGCAAAGGTCGCGGCGGGCGTCTCGGTGGCGGCGGCCGGGATTCCGACCCGCGGATGGTTCGCGAACCAGTCGTTAACCCAGGCCTCCATCTCGGCGTCGCTCATGGCGGCGCAAGCATGGGCGTTCACCGCCGCGTCCGCGCTCGGCGGCGTGGCGCGCCCGGCGCCGGGGTGCAGGACCCACGCGAGGGCCAGCACGGGGAGCGCGGCGGCAAGGAGGACCGCGCGTCGCAACGGGCGAATGAGTCGTGGCGCAGGAGGCATCGCTAACCCCTCGAATCACAGGTTGTCGCAGCGGGATGGCAGCCGACGGGGGGCACTCGCCCAGAGGGTGGAGTCTACCACCCCCGCGGCCGCGCGGCCCAGCCTTTGCTTTGTGTCCCGGGGATTGGTGTTGGGGCGGGGACCCCCTCCAGTTGGCGGTGAAATCCCGGGTCCACGGGGGATTTAGGGGCTCCAAGCTTCCCGGGGGGTGCCCTTTTCGGCCGAACACCAATCTTCGGGGCACAACCGACGGGGCGCTGGCGGGTCCGCCGGGCTGCCGCCCCTTCAGGCGTCAGGAGACGGCGGCAGCGCCAGATCCGTGCGGCCCTCGACGAACAGGCGCCGCCACAGCTCGAGCGTGACGGCCATCCCCAGCTCGGCGGTGTGAGCCGATCGCCCGCTCCCATGCTCGCCGACGATCGCCCGCAGGTAGGAGGGCACGAAAAAACCCTCGGCCAGCGTGTCGGGCTCGAGCAGCAGGCTTTCGAGCCAGCTCCAGGCCGCGCTGCCGGGTTCGAGCGGGTGTCCGCCGGCCGGCGGTGGGCGGCGGAGCCAGCCGAGCCTCAAGCCGAGCTTCCCGAGGAACAGCGCCGGCCACGGCCATCGCGGCGCCAGGCCCACGCGTTCCCAGCGCACCCGCGCCAGCTCGGGCGCGAGCCGCGTGAGCGCGCGGCGGTAGACACGGGTCATGAAGCGCAGCTCGAGCGGCACCGCGGCGCCCGAACGCACGAAGAGCGGGTCCACGAGCGGCGTCACGTACTCGACCCACGGCGCCTCGAGCGCCAGCCCCATCACGCTGATCCGCGCGCAGTGGTGGCGCAGCCAGTAGGCGTGCAGCGTGTTGCCGAGCCGCGCGCCGGCGTAGCGGCGCATGATTCCCGCGAGCGTCTCGCGCGGCGACGCCTGGGCGCGCTCGAGCCATTCGGGCTTGAGGACGTCCTCCAGCGGCCGCGCATGGAACCGGCGCTGGCGCGCGACGAAATCGGCGGCGCGGGTCGCATCCCCCGGCGCCAGCACATGCCCTGGCCGCAGGAAGGACCCGAGCAGCACGTCGCCGCCGATCCCGTTCACCACGAAACGCGCCCTTCCCGACTGAGCGATCATCGCGTCCATGCCCTGGGCGTGGAGGCAGCCCAGCAGGCCGTCGGTGCGCCACGCCGCGTACCCCGCCCAGTCCGGCAGGAAGCGCGCGGCGGGGGGCCGATGGCGCTGCGCGATCCCGGCGCGGCGCGCCACCTCGCCCGCCAGCGCCACGTCCCAGCTGCCGGGGGCCCCGAAGGTGAAGGCGTCCACCTCGCTCCACACCCGCCGCGCTCCGGCGAGCGCGTAGCGCGAGTCCATCCCGCCGGAGAGTGCCACGGTCACCCGTGGGGTCGCCTCGCGCTGCGCCGCGAGGGTTTCCAGCAGCGCGCGATTGAGTGCGTCCGCCAGGGCGTCGGCATCACCGCCGCGCGCGTCGGAGAAGCTCGGGACCAAGTAGGTCCGCCGCTCGGCCCGGCCGTGGCCGATGCCGTGCACCGTGCCCGGCTCGAGGGCGCGCACCTCGGCGAACAACGTGTGCTCGCCGAGTGGCTGGCCATAGGTCATCAGGTCGGCGAGGGCGTCGGCGCCCGGCGTGAGCGCCCCACGGCAGAGCGCCCAGATCGCCTTGGGCTCGCTCGCCACGATCGCCAACTCGGGCGAGAGGTACGCGAACGCGGGCGCCTGCCCGTTGGGCTCCGCGACCACCGTGAGCTGACCCTCGCCCGCGCTCCAGCGCAGCAGCACCTGGCGGCCCATGGGCCCCACCGGCAGGTCCACGCCCGCGGTCTCCGCGGCGGGTCGCCGCAGGTGCGCGCCGCACCGGGCGAGGAAGCCCCAGGTCTCCGCCGCCGGCGGAGGACCGAAGCCGGCGGCGAGACGCACCTCGTCGCCCTCCTCGACGAACGGCGCGGCGCCGTGGTGGGTGAGCGCCAGGGCCGCGAACGGCGGACGCACGATCTCGAACGCGCGCTCCCGGCCGCCGCCGTGGGTCAGCACCTCCCGCGCGCGGCGCAGCGAGGCGCTCAGGTCGGGCGCGTGCGACCAGTCGAGAATGGCGACGAAGCGGCCCATGCGTGGAGTGAAGTCCCCCGAGCCCCGGTGGAATCCGGCCCGTGGGGGGCGCTCCGCGGGCGACGCGACGGACGCAGCCACCGCAGGACCAGCGGAGCCGGCGCCCGAAAAGCCGCCGTGCCTCCGGTCGAAGGCCCGGCGCGCCGGGGTGGGCGCCGCCTTCGCGGGGCGCAGTCTAGCCGCGGCCGGGCCGGAGGCGCCAGCGCGGCACCGCGCGGCGCCGTGCGGAACGCGGGGTTTCGTCTCCGAGCGGGCAGTCGCCGGGCGCCTCCTCGTCCACCTCGCGCGGCGCTGGGCGGAGGTTGCCGAGAACCAATGCGCACGCTGGGACCGGATCCGGCGAGGGGCCGGGGCTTCGCCCGGCATCCCTCCCCGCCCAATCGGGGGCCCTCAGATTCGCCGACAAAGGAACCGATAACCCGGAGCGCCCCCCGGCACATTCGATCCATCCGTCCACGGGATCCCATGAACCTGTCCGATCGCTCCGAATACCTGCGCTCGCTGTTCCACAGCATCTCCCAGGGTTGCGGGCTGGTCGGCATCACGATCGGCGGCTTCGTCCTGGCCGGCTGGGCGCTGGGCATCGAGATGATCAAGTGCGTCCTGCCCGGCCAGGTCGCGATGAATCCGCTCACCGCGATCACGCTCATTCTCATGGGTGGATCGCTCCGGCTCGCCAATGCGGACGAGGCGCGGGCCCGGCGGCACGGCGCCGCGATCGTGCTCGCCGGCATGGTCGGGGCCATCGGCTTCGCCAGGCTGGCGGCCAGTGCCTTCGGCTGGCGCTTCTGGCTCGATCAGCTCCTGTTCGGTTCGGAGCTGGTGAAATACGATCCCCCGAACCACATGGCGCCGGCGACCGCGATTTGCCTGGTGCTGTTCGGATCCGCGCTGGTGCTCCTCGAAGTCCACTCGCGCCACCTGGTGAACGCGGCGCAGACGCTCGCCGTCGCCATCGGGGCCATCGCCACCTTCTGGCTCACGGGCTACGCGTACGGGGCCGGGTCGTTCTTCGGTATCGGCGACTATCTTCCGATGGCGCTGCCGACCGCGTTCGGCCTCTTCATGCTGTCGGTCGGACTGCTGTGCGCGCGCGCCGACGCCGGCCTCATGCGCGTCGCCAGCCGCGACACGACCGGGGGCGTCATGGCGCGCCACCTGCTGCCGGCGGCGATCGCCGTGCCGGTGGTCATCGGCTGGCTCCGCATCCTCGGCGAGCACTTGGGGCTCTACGACTCCGCGATCGGCACCGCGCTGCAGGTCCTCGCGGTGGTGGCGGTGCTGTCGGCGCTCGTGTGGTGGAACGCGAAGCTCCTGTCGCGCATCGACGACGAGCGGCGCAAGGTGGAACGGGACCTGCACGCGAGCGAGGAACGACTCCGCCTCACCCTGGCCGCCACCGGCTTCACCACCTGGAGCTGGAACCTCGAGGACGATTCGATCGCCTGGGGCGACCGGGCCGCGGCGCTCTTCGGACGGGAGCCGGAGGCGCTCCCGACGCGGTCGGAGGGCATGCGCCCGCTGTTGCACCCCGACGGACGGCATCGCCTGACGCGTGACATCCTCGGCGCCCTGCGCGCCGGCTCGGAGGTGGATCTCCAGGCGGCCGTGGCATGGCCCGACGGCGAGCGGCACGTGCTCGGCGTGCGCGGCTCGATCACGCGCGACGCGAAGGGACGGGTGGTGTGGATCGTCGGGGTGTGCTGGGACATCACCGAGCGGACGCGGATCGCGGAGGATCTGGAGCGGAGCCGCCTCGAGCAGATGGCGGCGCGGGACCGGTTCGCCTCGCACCTGTCGCACGAGCTGCGCTCGCCGCTCACCGCGATCTACCAGTTCGTGACCCTGCTGCGTGACGGTCTGGTGGGGGCGATCACCCCCGCGCAGCGCGAATACCTCGACCTCGCCTTGCGCAACGTGCTACAGCTCCGCGGCATGATCGGCGACCTGCTCGAAGCGTCGCGCGCCCGAAGCGGCAAGCTCGCGATCGAGCCGGCGTGCATGGAGCTCGCCGATCTGGTGTGCGACACCACGCAGTCCCTGGCGGCGGCCGCGGCATCGCGGCGGCTGAGCCTCACGGTCGAGACGCCCCCCGGGCTGCCGATGGTGAACGCCGATCCGCAGCGGGTCCGGCAGGTGGTGAGCAACCTGCTCGAGAACGCCATCAAGTTCACGCCCGAAGGGGGCTCGATCCGGGTCACGATCGAGCCCCCCGGCGGCCGCGATGCGCTCGTGGTGGCGGTCGCGGACGACGGCCCGGGCATTCGGGTGGAAGAGCGCGAACGCGTGTTCGAGCAGCTCTACCAGGCGGGCGGACCCGGGGAGCGGAGCCGCAAGGGCCTGGGTCTGGGGCTCTACATCTGCCGCGAGCTCGTCACGCGCCAGGGCGGCCGGATCTGGGTCGAGCCCGGCGTCGAGCGCGGCAGCGTCTTCCGCTTCACGCTGCCGGTGTTCACGCCGGCCGCGGCACTCGGGACCTTGTGGAACGCGGAGCGCCTGGCCGTGCACCCGGCCTGCCTGGTGACCGTGCGACTCCCCCGCGGCCACCGCGGCATCAGCTCGGACGCCGAGGAAGCGGCCGCGGTGGCGGCCCGCGGCGCACTGGAGCGTTGCCTCGTGGCCGGCGAGGAGAAGCTGCTGCGCAGCGACAGCGGCACGCGCCAAGACGCGCGGCTCTTCGTGGTCACGATCGCCGACGACGCCGCGGCGCAGCGCCTCCTCGAGCGCATTCGCGCGCAGCTCGCGGAGTGCGCCTCGCTGCGCGACGCGAACCTTGACGCCGAGATCTCGATGGTCGAGATTGGCCCCGCGCCGGGCGCCGCAGCCGTGTCTGCCCTGTCCGAGCGCCTGACGGCGGCGATCCGCGAGGACTTGGGCGGAGCCGAACTGCGGGAGGCGGCCTGACATGAGCCGGAAGCTGCTGGTCATCGACGACGACACAGACGTTCTCAAGGGACTGACGGTCAGGCTCAAGGCGAACGGCTACGCCGTCGCCCAGGCGGTGGACGGCATGCAGGCGATCCTCGCCGCCCGCAGGGAACGACCCGACCTGATCCTGCTCGATATCGGACTGCCGGGCGGGGACGGCTATTCGGTCATGGAACGGCTGCGGTCGATGCGCCCGCTGGCCAGGATCCCAATCGTCGTGCTCACCGCGCTGGATCCGGCGACCCACCAGGAGCGCGCGCTCCAGGCCGGCGCCGCGGCGTTCCTGCAGAAGCCGGTCGAGAACGAGGCGTTGCTCGGCGCGATCCGCGGCGCGCTCGGCGATTCGGGTGCCCCGCCTCCCGCCGCGAAAGCACGCGGCGTGGGTTGAGCGCGCGGCGCGGGGCCCCGCGCGGACTCGGCCCCTGAGGGATCCGACTCCGGCGGGCATCCTGCTCGCCTCCGACGATCGTGGGGATCGTCCCTCCGCTCGCGGCCGCACCGCCTTCGGAGCCTGGATGACCCGCCCCTGCAGCGGGCCTTGCATCGCCGCGCTCGTCGTCGTGCTCGCGGCAGCGCGCGCGGCGGGCGCCGCCGCCGTCGAGCCCGCCCCGCCCGGGTTCGCCGACCACGCCGCGAAAGACACGCTCATCGTTCCGCTCGAGGAAGTGGTCGTCGCCGGCACACGCGTGCCGGAGGTGGCGCGCGACGTTCCGGGCGGACTCAGCGTGGTGCCACGCGCCCGATTCGAGAACGCCTCCGGCCTGAGCCTCAAGGAGGCGCTGGGTTTCGTCCCCGGCGTGTTCGTGCAGAGCCGCGCCGGGAACCAGGACGTGCGCATCACGATTCGCGGGTTCGGTGCGCGCGGAAACGGCGACCGCTCCAACGCCGGCAACCTGCGCGGGATCCGCGTGATGACCGACGGCATCCCGGTGACCGAGCCCGACGGCCGCACCTCGCTCGACCTCGTGGACCTCGGCACGGCCGACCGCGTGGAAATCTCGCGCAGCAATGCGTCGGCCGTGTACGGCAACGCCTCGGGCGGCGTCGTCAACCTGCGCACGAATCTCGACTTCGACACGCCCTACCTGGTCGCCCGCAGCCGCGGCGGCTCGTACGGCTTCCACCGCGAGCAGGTGATGACGGGATTCGCCGCCGGCCGCGCCCGCGGCACGTTCTCGCTCACCAACTCCACGCTCGACGGCTGGCGCGACCACAGCGCGGCGAGCGCCACGCTCGCGCAGATGCGGTTCGCGGTGCCGCTCGACGACGACACGCGGCTCGGCCTGTTGCTCGACGGCGCCAGCAACCTCACGCGGTTTCCCGGGGCGCTCACCGCGGCCGAGGCCGCGGCCGATCCGGCCCAGGCCGATCCGGTGTACGTGAGCCGCAACGACCGGCGCCGGAACCGCATCGGCCGCATCGCGACCACGCTCGACCGCCGCGTCGGCACGGCGCAGAACGTGGCCCTCACGCTCTACACGCAGCCGATGGTGCTGGAGCGCTCCGAGCGTAACCGGTACCGCGACTTCACCCGCTACCAGCTCGGCGGCAGCGCGACCTGGGACTGGACGCGCGCGCTCGCCCCCGGCCTCACGAGCCGGTTCAGCCTGGGCGGGGACGACCAGTTCCAGGACGGGGCGATCCTGTTCTACACGCTCGGTCCCGGCGGGAGCCGCGGCACCGGATTGGTCGCCAACAAGCGCGAGGCCGCCAACAGCGCCGGCGGGTTCGTGCAGGGGGAACTGCGTTGGAGCGAGCGCTGGTCGCTGCGCCTGGGCGGGCGTTACGACAACCTGTGGTACATCGCGCAGGATCACATCGACCCCACGCTCGATGCGACCAAGCGGTTCACGCGCTGGACGCCCAAGGCCTCGCTCGCCTGGCTCGGCGGCGAGCACACCGTCTACACCTCGCTCGGTGGCGGGGTCGAGACGCCCGCCTTCAACGAGATCGATCCGCCGCCGCCCTTCGACGCGACCACCAGCCTCAACCCCTTCCTCGAGCCGATGCACTCGACGAGCGTCGAGGTCGGGGCGCGCGGTGTGATTCGGCCGTCACCGCCGCTCGGGCGGGTGCGCTACGACATCGCGCTCTACTGGATCGACGTGCGCAACGATCTCGTGCCCTACGACGGCGGCGCGTACTTCTTCACCGCCGGCAAGTCGCGCCGGCGCGGGCTCGAGCTCGGCCTCGGGTGGGACCCGCTCGAGCGGTTCGCGCTCACCGGGTCACTCACCCTTACGGAGAACGAGTACCTCGAGTACGTGAACGACCTCGGGGACTTCTCCGGCCGCCAGGTCGCCGGTCTGCCGCGCGCGTGGGTCAACGGGGCGGCCGAACTGAACGTGGCGCCCGGGCTGACCGCCAACGTCGACGTCGAGAGCGTCGGCGGCTACGACGCCGACGATGCGAACGGCACGCGCACGCTGCCCTATACGCTGCTCGGGGCAACGC
>Ga0154739_1005_pt2 | contig 37126 bp, 34 predicted proteins | sample Rifle2008BG16ft_FD_105747 | JGI IMG/M metagenome (GOLD analysis project Ga0154739, IMG submission 105747) | Candidatus Eisenbacteria bacterium RBG_16_71_46 | reverse complement strand
GAGAGCCGCAGGTCGACATCGTGCGCCGGCCCGACGCCGCGCTGCGCTCGCGCGACGAGATCCGGCGGGACTTGAGCCGCTACGTGGATTCGCTCGGGACCGAGACCATCACCGTGCCGCACGGCAGCTACGCCTGCACGAAGGTGCTGCTCAAGCAGATCGGTGGCAATTCGATCGACGTCGGCGACAGCAGCACCTACACCGAGGTGCGCGAGTTCCGCACCACCTACGTCTCGCGCAAGGTGCCGATCACCGGCCTGGTGCGCGAGGATATCGACTACGGCATCTACCGCAAGACCTGGCTGATCGGCCGCTCGCAGAACGCCCCGATGTTCGTGATGGACCACTCGGAGGGCCGCGCGGAGCTGGTGGATTTCGGCACCGGGCGCGTGGTGGACTACATTCCCGCGCGGTTGCGCATGAGCATCGCCGACCAGAAGGCCCAGGAGGCGCGCAAGGCGCGCGGCGGGAAGCGCTCGGGCGGCCGCTCGGGCTGAGCGTGATGCCGCGCGGGCCGGCCGCCGGAAGCGATCCGGCCCGCTACTCGAAGAGCCCGCGCGCGAAGGCCTCGGGATCGAACGGCTGCCAGTCGTCGAGCCCCTCGCCGAGACCCACGACGCTCACCGGCAGCTTCAGCTGATCCGCGATCGCCAGCACGGCGCCGCCGCGCGCGGTGCCGTCCAGCTTGGTGATCGCGAGGCTGGTGATCGGGGTGGCGCGCTGGAACTCCCGCGCCTGCTGCAGCCCGTTCTGGCCCAGCGTGGCGTCGAGCACCAGCAGCACGTGGTGGGGTGATCCTGGCACCAGCCGCGCGCAGACGCGCCCCACCTTCTCCAGCTCGGCCATGAGGTTGCGCTTGGTGTGCAGGCGGCCTGCGGTGTCCACCAGCACCACCTCGTGGCCGCGCGCCAGGGCGGCGCTCAGGCCGTCGTGAACCACCGCGGCGGGATCGGCGCCATCTCGGGCGCGCACCAGCTCGACCCCCGCCCGCGATGCCCAGACCTCGAGCTGCTCGGTGGCGGCGGCGCGAAAGGTGTCCGCCGCGACCAGCAGCGTCGAGCGGCCGTCGCGGGCGAAGCCGGCCGCGAGCTTCCCGGCGAGGGTGGTCTTGCCGACGCCGTTCACCCCGACCAGCAGCGCCACCCAGGGCCGCTCGGCGCCGGGCGTGAAGCGCGCGCGCGTGGCCCCCATGAGTTGCGCAACACCGCGCTCGAGCGCATGTCGCAGATCGAGCGCCGGATCGGCACGCATCCGCCGCTCGGCCTCGTCCATCAACCGCTCCGCCGCGGCGGGACCCGCGTCGGCGGCGAGCAGCGCCTCCTCGAGTGCCGCGCGCGTGGCCTCGTCGATCGCGCCGCGGCGGCCCAGGGCGGCACCCAGGGTCTGCTCCATGCGCTCGCGGGTGCGCTGGAGGCCGGATCGGAATCGGTCGAGCAGGCTCACGGGACTCCCGGCTGAACGCCCACCGCGATCCGGCCCGGGCGAGTCGCGGCCCCTCGCCGTGGCCGCGCGGGTCGCGAGTCCCTCCGCGTCGGGCTTTGCAGGGGGCGCGTCGCCGCGCGCCGGCAGGCGGATCAGGCGGTGGTGGCTACCTCGAGCTCGCCCGGCTCGCGCGCGGCGGCGCGCCGATCGTCGAACTTCACCGAGACGAGCTTCGAGATTCCCAGCTCCTGCATGGTCACGCCGTAGAGCCCGTCGGCGGACTCCATCGTCTTCTTGTTGTGGGTGATGACCACGAACTGGGTCCGGCCGCTGAATCGCTGCAGCATCTTGAGGAACCGTTCCACGTTGGCGTCGTCGAGCGGCGCGTCGACCTCGTCGAGCAGGCAGAAGGGCGAAGGCTTGACCAGGTAGATCGCGAACAGCAGCGCGATCGCGGTCAGCGCCCGCTCGCCCCCCGACATCAGGCTGATGCTCTGGAGGTGCTTGCCGCGCGGGCGTGCCGCGATCTCGATCTCGCACTCGAGCGGATCTTCGCCCACCATGCGCAGCTCGCTGTCGCCGCCTTCGAACAGCGTCTTGAAGATGTCGCGGAAGTGTTCCTGGACCCGGACGAAGGTCTCGCTGAACAACTGGCTCGCGGTGACGTTGATCTTCTCGATCGCCTCGAGCAGCTGGCTCTTGGCGCGCAGGAGATCTTCGCGCTGCTGGGTGAGGAACTGGTAGCGCTCCTTCTTCTTGCCGTAGTCCTCGAGCGCCAGCAGGTTGACGGCGCCCAGGCCGCGGAAGCGGCCGCGCGCCTCCTCGAGCCGGGAGCGGGCCTCGTCGGCGTCGAAGCCCTCCGGCGCCGGTTGCGGCGTCCAGGCCGCGGGGTCCATGTCGTACTCGGTGCGCAGCCGCTCGAAAGTGCGATCCAGCTCGGCGCGCGTCTGCACCCGGTCGAGCTCGACCTGGTGGAGCAGCTCGCCCAGCTCGGTCTGCTCGAACCGCTTCTGGCGCACCACCTCCTCACCCTCCTGGACCTCGGTCTTGAGCGCCTGCATCCGGGTCTGGAGCGCCACCACCCGCTCGCGCTGCGAGGACTCCGACTCGAGCAGCCCGGTGAGGCCCGCCGCGAGACCGTTGACCTCGGCCTCGATCTCGGTGACCTTGGCGCGCGCGGCGCGCTCGTCCTCGATCCGGCCGGCGACCCCGGCCTCCAGCTCGCGCCGGGTCTGCTCGGCCCGCGCCCATTGGCTGTCCCACTCGCCCTCCTCGCGCGCCAGCCGCAGCAGCGTCTCGCGCGCCGCGTGCGCCCGGGTCGAGCAGGCGTCGCGCGCGGTCTCGAGCGCGTGCAGCGCGCCATCGAGATCGGCGAGCTGGAGTCGCGCCCGTTCGAGCTGCTGCTGGTACTCCGCGAGGTCGGCCTCCGCCTGCACCCGCGCCCGCACCACGGTCTCGAGCTCGGCCTCGTAGGCGGCGATCTCGCGCCGCCGCTCGTCGGCCTCGCTCGCCGCCCAGGCACCCTCGTGCTCCGCGGCTTCGACCTCGCGGGCCAGGCCCTCGAGCGTCTCCCGGCGCACGTCCACCTCGGACGCGGCCGTCGTCCGGTCGGCAAGCAGCGCACGCCGCCGCGCGTCGAGCGCCCCGCGCTCGTGCTCCATCGCCTCGATCGCCAGCGACAGCTCCGCCACCTGGCCGGTGAGCTCGCGGATCTGCATCTCGCGGTGGAGCAGACCGCTCAGGTTGCGCGCCGAGCCGGCACGCACCCGCCCGCGCTCCCACACCTCGCCGTCGAGGCTGACGAAGCGCAGCCCGCCCTCGGCGCCGGTCGCGAGCCGCGCGGCCGCGGCGCGGTCCTCGACCACCACCACCGCCCCCAGCAGGCGCTCGACCAGCGGCCGGTAGCGCTCCTCGCAGCGCACCAGGTCGGAGGCGCGTCCGACCACGCCGGAATCGCGCGGCACCTGCGGCTCCGAGCCCGCCGACAGCGTCGAGAGATCCACCAGCGTGGCGCGCCCGCCATCGAGCCCGCGCAGCCGCTCCAGCGCGGCCTCGAGCCCGGCGCGGTCCTCGGTCAGCACGAACGCCGAGGCCTCGCCGAGCGAGGCTTCGAGCGCGTCCAGGTAGCGCGCCGGGACCTCGAGCACGTCCGCCACCACCCCGATCAGCCCCGGCAACCGGTCGCCCTCGCTGAACAGGGACTTCACGCCTTCGGAGACGCCGTCGAAACTGCGCTTGAGCTCGAGCAGCGTGGTGAGGCGCGACTCGGCGGCCGCGGCCTCTTGGCGCAGCTTGCCCAGCGCCGCGTCGGCCGACTGGCCCTGCGCGGCATGCGCCTCCAGCTTCTGGTCCACCCCGGCCAGCATGCGGCGCGCCTCGTCCAGCTCGAGCGTGAGCCCGCCGCGGCGCGCGCGCCCGCTCGCGCTGGCGCGCGCCACTTCGGCGCGGCGCGCCTCCAGCTCGCGGACTCGCGATTCGGCCGCCTCGCGCCGCTCGATCAGCGCGGCGTGGCGGGCGAGAATGCGTTCGCAGGCGCCGCGCCGCTCGGCCTCGGCCGAGAACAGGTCGAGCGACAGCTGCTTGCGCCCGCTCACGACGTCGCGGCGCTCGCGCAGGTCGGACTCGTGCGCATGCAGCTCGGTCTCCGCGGCCTCGGCCGCGGTCTGCGCCACCTCGCGCTCGCCGCGCAGCTGGGCGCGGCGCTCGCCGGCCTCCTGCTCGCGCGCGGCGACCTCGGCCAGACGCTCGCGCATGCGTGCCGCCTCGGCCGCGTCCTCGCCGGCTCGGCGCGCGAGCCCCGCGGCCCGCTCGCGCAGCAGCACGACCTGGTGCTCGGCCTGGGTGCGCGCTTCCTCGCGGTCGTGCAGCCCGCCCTGCGCGGTCGTCAGCTCGCGCTCGAGCTCCAGCAACGCCAGCTTCTGGTCGTTGAGCCCGGCCTCGATCGCCGCCAGCGCCGCGTTCACGCCCTCGCGCCGCACCGCCTCCTCCTGCCACTGATCCTTGGCCTCCGCCTCGCGGCGCTTCAGCTCCTCCACCTGCCCCGCGGTGAGCTGGAGGTCGAGGTCGCGGATCTCGTCGCGCAGCCGCTGGTAGCGGCGGGCCTTGCCCACCTGGCGCGCCAGCGAGCGCAGCTCGCGCTCGAGCTCGAAGACGATGTCGTTGAGCCGGGTGAGGTCGCCCTCGGTGGCGTCGAGCTTGTTGAGGGTCTCCTTCTTGCGCGCCTTGTACTTGGTGATGCCCGCCGCCTCCTCGAACAGGAAGCGGCGGTGGCCCGATCCGTCCGACAGCACCTGGTCCACCATCTGGCGCTCGATCACCGAGTAGGCGTGGCTGCCCATGCCGGTGTCGAAGAACAGGTCGCGGACGTCGCGCAGCCGGCACGGCGTGCGGTTGATGAAGTACTCGGACATCCCCGAGCGGAACACGCGGCGCGAGATCGTGACCTCGCTGAACTCGGTCGGCAGGATGCCGCGGTCGTTCTTGAAGGTGAGGTGGACCTCGGCGAGACCGAGGGGCTTGCGCGCGGGGGAGCCGTTGAAGATGACGTCTTCCATGGAGTCGCCGCGCAGCTGGCGCGCGCTCTGCTCGCCCATCACCCAGCGAATGGCGTCGGAGACGTTGGTCTTGCCGCAGCCGTTCGGACCGATGACCCCGGTGATGCCGGCGCCGAATTCGATCTCGGTCTTGTCGACGAACGACTTGAATCCCTGGAGTTCCAGCTTGTAGAGGAACATCCCTGTCACCTCGTCATCGGCGGAGGCGCCGCGCCCCGCTCGGGGGCGGCGCCGACCGCGCGTGTCTTCGACGTACGGCCGTACGTCTCTTCGACTCCCCTCACCCGCTACCGCCTACGCACCCGGGTGGCCGGCGGCCCGTCCCAGGGCCTCCGCCGCCGCGAGGGCATCGTCGTCGGTCAGCGTGCGAACATCCAGTCTCAACTTCCCCCCACGAATGTACCCGATCACGGGCGGCTCGGCGCTTCGCGCCAGGGCCTCGAGATCCCCGGCGCTGCGGCCGGGCCACTCCAGGCTCACCACCCATCCAGGCAGCCGCTGAAGCGGCAGCGCGCCTCCCCCGACCTCTCCAGCCCCCCGCGCCACCCGCGCCCGCGCCCCGGGCAGCGCCCGCTCGAGGCGCTCGGCGAGCACTCCCGCGCGGCGCTCCAGGGCCGCCTCGTCCGCGTGAAGCATCGCCAGGGCGGGAATGTCCCGCGCCGCCCGCTCCGGGTCGACGTATTCGGGCAGCGTCGCTTCCAGCGCCGCCAGGGTCAGCTTGTCCACGCGTAGGGCTCGGGCCAGGGAGTCGCGCCGGATGCGCCCCAGGGGGCCCTTGCCGCCGAGGATCAGCCCGGCCTGGGTGGCACCGAGCAGTTTGTCGCCGGAGAAGGTAACGACGTCGCATCCCGCGGTCAAACTTTCTCTCACGGTGGGCTCGGATTCGAGACCGAAGGGCGCGAGGTCGACCAGGGCCCCGCTGCCCAGGTCCTCGATGAGCAGGACGCGGCGGCGATGGGCGAGCCGTGCCAGCTCGGCGAGCGTGGGGCGGGTGGTGAAGCCGGCCAGGCGGAAGTTGCTGGGGTGGACGCGCAGGATCGCCGCGGTGTCGCCGTGGCGCTCGAGCGCACGCTCGTAATCGCGCAGGTGCGTGCGGTTGGTCGTGCCCACTTCGGCCAGCCGGGCGCCGCTGCGCTCCATGATCTCGGGGATGCGGAACGAGCCGCCGATCTCCACCAGCTCGCCGCGCGAGACGATCACCGTGCGGCCCGTGGCCAGCGCCGCGAGAGCGAGCAGGATCGCGGCCGCCCCGTTGTTCACCACCAGCGCCGCCTCGGCGCCGGTGAGGCGGGTGAGCCAGCGCTCGACCCCGATGCCGCGATCCCCGCGGCGTCCGGTAACGAGGTCGTACTCGAGGCTGGAATAGCCGCGGGCCACCTCCTCCACCGCGCGCCGCGCCGCCGCCGAGAGCGGGGCCCGCCCGAGGTTGGTATGGAGCACGACGCCGGTGGCGTTGAGCACCCGGCGCAGCATCGGGCGCCCCGCGGCGAGCGCGCGCGCCGCCGCGCCTCCGGCCAGCGCTTCGGGCGCCGCCGCGGCGCCCCCCGCGCGCCGCAGTCGCGCGCGCTCGGCCGCGATCTCGGCGCGCACCGCCTCCACCACCAGCGAACGCGGCAGCGCCGCCAGGGCCGGACCGAGCGCCGGGTGGCGCAGCAGGGTCTCGACCGCGGGCAGGGTGCGCAGGGGCTTGGGGGCGGGAGCGCTCATGAGCGGAGGCATTCTAGGGCCAGACCGTGCGCCGGGTCGAGCCGCCGGGGACCCACCAGGTTCCGTCCGCAGAGGCCTGCGGACGGAGCCTACCCGCCGAGGTAGGCTTGGCGGACTTCCTCGTTCTTCAGCAACTCCGCGCAGCGGGCCTCGATGCGCACCCGCCCGGTCTCGAGCACGTAGCCGCGCCCGGCGATCGAGAGCGCCATGTGCGCGTTCTGCTCCACCAGCAGCACGGTCATGCCGCGCGCGTTGATCTCGCGCAGCGTGCGGAAGATCTCGCGCACCAGCAGCGGCGCGAGGCCGAGCGAGGGCTCGTCGAGCAGCAGCAGGCGCGGTCGCGACATCAGCGCGCGGCCGATCGCGAGCATCTGCTGCTCGCCGCCCGAGAGCGTCCCCGCGCTCTGGCCGCGCCGCTCGAGCAGGCGCGGAAACAGCCGGTAGACCTCGTCGCGATCCTCGCGGATGGCGGCGCGGTCGCGGCGCCGGTAGGCGCCGAGCTCGAGGTTGTCCGCGACCGAGAGGTTGGCGAACACCATCCGGCCCTCGGGCGATTGCGACACGCCGAGGCCGACGATCTCGTGCGGCGGCATGCGGGTGATATCGCGGCCCTCGAATGTCACGCGCCCGGAGCGCGCGGGGATCAGGCCCGAGATCGAGCGCAGCAGCGTGGTCTTGCCCGCGCCGTTGGCGCCGATGAGCGTGACGATCTCGCCCGCCTCGGCGCGCACCGAGACCCCCTTCAGCGCGTGCACCGCGCCGTAGTAAACGTCGAGGTCCTCGACTTCGAGCATTCCTCTAGCCCTCCGCCCCGAGGTCGGCGGGGACCTCCTCGCCGAGGTAGGCCTCGATCACGCGCGGGTCGGTGCGGATCTGGGCGGGCGTGCCCTCGGCGATCTTGACCCCGTAGTCGAGCACCGCGATCCGCCCGCAGATCCCCATGACCACGCGCATGTCGTGCTCGATGAGCAGGATGGTGAGCGCGAATCGCTCGCGGATCTCCTGGATCAGGCGCATGAGGTCTTCGGTCTCCTGCGGATTGAGCCCGGCGGCGGGCTCGTCGAGCAGCAGCAGCTGCGGACGCCCGGCCAGCGCCCGGGCGATCTCGAGCCGTCGCTGCTGGCCGTAGGGCAGGTCCGAGGCGCGCGTGTCGGCCCAGGCCGAGAGCCCCATGGTCCCGAGCAGCTCGGTGGCCTGCGTCTGCATCGCGCGCTCGTCCTGCTCGAAACGCGCGGTGCACAGCACCGCGTCCACCAGGCCGGCCGTGGCGTGCTGGTGCGCGGCGATGCACACGTTGTCGCGACAAGTGCGCGAGGCGAACAGCCGGATGTTCTGGAACGTGCGCGTGATTCCGCGGCGCGCGATGGCGTGCGGCCGCAGGCCCTGGATCGGGCGGCCGTCGAACAGGATGCGCCCCACGGTCGGCGCGTAGACCCCGGTGATGAGGTTGAACACGGTGGTCTTGCCGGCCCCATTCGGACCGATCAGCCCGACCAGCTCGCCGCGCCCCACCTGCAGCTCGAGCTCGGCGACCGCCTTGAGGCCGCCGAACTGCATGGTGATGCGGTCCAGCTCGAGCAGGGCGTCGAGGCTCATGGGGTCCCGGGGGCGGCGCGGCGCCACAGCCGCCGCAGGTTCAGCTCGCGGTCGCCGAGCAGCCCCTGCGGTCGGGTGATCATGAGAATGACGAGCATGAGCGAGTAGATGATCATGCGCAGGTCCTTCACCGGACGCAGCACTTCGGGCAGGATCGTGAGCAGGATCGCCGCGATGACCGAGCCGGTGATGCTGCCCATGCCGCCGAGCACGACCATGGCGATGACCTCGATGCTCTTGATGAAGGTGAAGGAATTGGGATTGAGGTACGAGAGGTAGTGGGCGAACAGCCCACCCGCGATCCCCGCGAAGAACGCCCCGATCACGAAGGCGAGCACCTTGTAGGACGTGGTGTCCACCCCCAGCGCCTCCGCCGCCACCTCGTCGTCGCGGATCGCGAACAGCGCGCGCCCGTGGGTGCTGCGCGCGAGGTGCACCGAGAGCACGATCGCCGCCGCCACGCCCAGTCCCACCCAGAAGAAGTTCGCCCATGGCGGGATGCCGGGCAGGCCGCGCGAGGCGCCGACCGCGTCGATGTTGGTGATCAGGACGCGGATGATCTCGCCGAAGCCCAGGGTGACGATCGCGAGGTAGTCGCCGCGCAGGCGCAACGAGGGGAGTCCCACCAGGTAGCCGGCGATCGCGGCGAGCACGCCGCCGAGCAGCAGCGCCACGAACAGCGCGAACCCCGCGGCGATCACCGCCGGGATGCCGAGCCCCGCCAGAGCGGACACCCAGCGCTCGCCGACGTGCAGCGAGAACATCGCCGAACCGTAGGCCCCGATCGCCATGAAACCGGCGTGGCCGATCGAGAACTGGCCGGTGAAGCCGTTGATGAGGTTGAGCGACACCGCGAGAATGACGTTGATCCCGCACAGCACCGCCACCTGGCGCAGGTAGGGGTTGAGCAGCCGCGGTAGCAGCACGTCGAGCAGTAACAGCCCCGCCAGCGTGCCGAACAACCAGGCCGCGCGCTTCACGTCAGACCTTCTCGGCGACGTTGCGGCCGAGGATGCCGGCGGGGCGCACCAGCAGGATGACGATGAGGAGCACGAACGCGATGGCGTCGCGGTAGGTGGGTGAGAGATAGCCGACGACCATCACCTCGGCGATCCCCATGATCAGGCCGCCGATCACCGCACCCGGGATGTTGCCGATCCCCCCGAGCACCGCGGCGACGAACGCCTTGAGCCCGGGCATGATCCCCATGAGCGGCTCGATCTTGGGGTTCTGCAGGGCGACGAGCACGCCCGCCGCGGCGGCGAGCATCGAGCCGATCATGAAGGTGAAGGTGATGATGCGGTCCACCGAGATCCCCATCAACGCCGCCGCGGTGTGGTTGTGCGACACCGCCTGCATCGCCTTGCCGACCCGCGTCTTGAGGACGATGAAGCGCAGGCCGATCATGAGCACGACCGAGACGACCAGGATGATGACCTGCTGGTTCGAGATCGTCACGCCGCCGCCGAGCGCGATGTTGGTGGACGGGATGATCTGGGGGAAGAACTTGGGATCCGGGCCGAAGATCAGGATGCCCGCGTTCTCCAGGAGCAGGGAGACCCCGATCGCCGTGATCAGCGCCGCGAGTCGCGAGGAGCGCCGCACCGGCTTGTAGGCGGCGCGCTCGATGACGATCCCCACCACCGCGCAGCCGGCCATCGCCAGCAACAGCACCCCCAGCGCGTGGAGCGGCGTGGGATGCTCCGCCACTCCGAGCCAGCGGGCGGAGTAGTAGGCGAAGAACGCGCCCAGCATGTAGACGTCGCCGTGGGCGAAGTTGATCAGCTTGAGGATGCCATAGACCATCGTGTAGCCCAGGGCGATGAGGGCGTACACGCTGCCCCAGGTGATCCCGTTCACGAGCTGCTGGAAGAACTCGGCCACGGATCAGGGGTTGATAGTGGTGTTGTAGACCTTCTTGCCGTCCTTGATCTCGATCACCACCGCCGGCTTGCGGGCGTTGCGGTTGGCGTCGAGGGTGATGGTCCCGGTCACCCCCGGGTAGTCCCGGGTGCTGGCGATGATCTCGCGCAGCCGGGTGGTCGCGGCGCGCCGGGCGTCGCTCCCGGCGGCTGCGGAGCCCAGACCCTTGAACGTCTCCGCGTTCTCGGTGGCGAGCTTGTCCATCGAGAGGAACAGCACGTTGGCGGCGTCGTAGGCCAGGCCCCCAATGGCGTCCGGGTCGGCGCCGTACTTGGCGCGGTAGGCCTTGAGGAACGACTGCAGCCGCGGATCGGGATTGTCCACCGAGAAGTGGTTCGAGTAGTAACAGCCGTTGAGCGCGGGGCCGCCGATCTCGAGCAGCTGGTCGCTCTCCCAGCCGTCGCCGCCGAGCAGGGGCACGGTGATCCCCAGCTCGCGGGCCTGGCGCGCGATCAGCCCGACCTCGGTGTAGTAGCCGGGGACGAAGATCGCCTGCGGATTCTTGCCCTTGACGTTGGTGAGCTGGGCGCGGAAGTCCTGGTCGCCTGCGCTGTAGGCCTGCTCGCCGACGATCTGGCCGCCGAGCTTGACGAAGGCGTCAGCATAGAATTGGGCGAGGCCGACGCTGTAGTCGTTGCGGACGTCCTTGAGGATCGCGACCCGCTTGAGCCCGAGGTTCTGAGCGGCGAACTTGGCCATCACCGTGCCCTGAAAGGGATCGATGAAGCACATGCGGAAGATGTAGTCGCCGACCTGGGTCACGCGCGGATTGGTGGACGACGGCGAGATCATCGGCACCCCCGCGGCCTGGCTGATCGGCGCGGCGGCGAGGCTGCGCGAGGAGGCGACCTCGCCCAGAACCGCGCACACGCGATCCTGGTTGATCAGCTTCTGCACCGCGGTCGCGGCCTCCTCCGGTCGGCCCTGGTCGTCCTCGACCACGATCCGCACGCGGAGCCCGCCGATCTTGCCGTCCTTCGCCGCCTTGAGCTCGTCCAGCGCCAGCTCGACGCCGTTCTTGGTGGACTGGCCGAAGGTGGCGTCGTTGCCGCTCAGCGAACCGTACTCGCCGATGACCAGCTCATCCTGGGTCGAGCCGCCGCACCCCAGCGCGAGCAACGTGATGGCCAGGACGCCCCCGAGGGCAGGCCGCAGCCGAATGCGCGAGGTCATGTGGATCTCCTGTGTGCCGAAGATGAAACGCGGCCGGGGCGTGCCGGGGCGCCGCGCCGCCGCGGGCCGTCCGCGCCCGTCCCCTCGGGCCTTCCGAGAGGGCATTGCCAAGCCCGTACAGCTAGCACGCGCGAGCGAGGCGAGGCAAGGCAAATGATTCCAACGGCACAGGTTGCCGCCCGCGCGAAGGGGGTGCTAGAGTGCCGTCACCATGATCCGGGGCACGGTCGCAGGGATGCGGGCGTTCCGCTCCGTGCGGACGCCGGCCGCGCTGCTCGCGGCGCTGGCCCTCGGGGGTTGCGCCGCCGTCTCGCCGGGCCCTCCGCGTTCCGCCGCGACCCGCCCGCTGCCGGGCTACGACCGTCGCGTGGACGCGCTCGCCGCGGCCGACTCGGCGGCACTCGCCGGGCGGCGCATCGTGCTCGACCCCGGTCACGGCGGCATCTTTCGCGGAGCGCTGGGCGTGGGCGGCCTCACCGAGGCCGAGGTCAACCTCGGCGTCGCGCTCTTTCTGCGGGGGCTGCTCGAGGCGCGCGGCGCCGAGGTGCGCATGACGCGCACCGACGACCGCGACTTTCTTTCCCCGGCCGACAGCTCGCTCCGCTCCGACCTCGCCGAGCGCGTGCGCATCGCCAACGCGTTCGCGCCGGACCTCTTCGTTTCGATCCACCACAACGCCGACGCGCGCGGGGCGCACGACGTCAACGAGACGCAGACCTACTACAAGCTCGGCGACGAGGGGCCCTCGCTCGAGGCGGCGGAGAGCGTGCACCGCTTCCTGGTGCGCAACCTCGGCATCCGCGCCCAGCGGATCGTGCCCGGGAACTACTTCGTGCTGCGCGGCAGCGAGGCGCCGGCGCTCCTCACCGAGTCGAGCTACATCACGAACCCCGATGTCGAATCGCGCCTGGCGCTCGCGGCCAAGCAACGGCTCGAGGCCGAAGCGCTGTTGCTCGGCATCGCCCACTACTTCTCCCGGGGCGCGCCGCGCATCGCGCGCTTCGTCGCGCTGGGCACGCCCGGGTCCGTTTCCGACACGCTGTTCGACGAGATCGCCGCCCCGCGCCTCGCGGCCCGGATCGAGGGCGCCTTCGACGAGGCCCGGCTCGAGCTGGACGGCGCCGCGATCCCCGCTGAGCGCCGCGGCCAGGAGCTCGAGTGGTTGCCGGCGCCGCTGGCCGCGGGCCGCCACGTCGCGGAACTCCAGGTGCGCCGCGCCGGGGCGGGGACCTCGCGCGCCCGACGGCTCGCGTTCACCGTGCGCCGCGCCCCGGCGCGGCTCGCCGCCGCGTCGCGCGGTGTCGCCGGCCCCGCGGGCGGGCTCGTGGCGGTGCGGGTCGCGGTGTTCGATCGCCTCGGCCTGGCACTGCGCGATTCGTTGCCGCTGCGCCTGCGCGCGCTCGCGCGTGGCGTCGCGCCCGCCGACACCGCGATCGTCGCCCGCGACGGCGCGGCGTGGGCCTACCTGCGCGTCACCCCGCTCCGCAAGGGCGCGCCACGTCCCGTCGTGCGCGCCGCGCTCGCGACCCCGGCCGGTGCGCCGCGACCCGCCGCCGGGGGCGTCACCGCCACGCTCGCGGTGGGCTCCGCCGCGGCCCCGCCTCCCGGCGTCTGGACCGGTTTCGCTCGCGCCATGCCGGACGGAACCCCGCTCGCCGGCGTGCGCGGCACCGAGGAGCCGGCGCCGCGCGTGTCGTGGCTCAACCGCGACGGCTTCGCCGTGCTGCGGGCGGGCGAGGGCGGCGGGCCCGGCGTGCAGGCGCTGGCCGGCTACCGTCCCTGGGACGACGACACGCTGCCCCCGCGCCTGGTGGCGATCGCCGACGGTGCGCTCCATGGGCGGCGCATCGTGCTCGACCCCGACGGCGGGGGTGACGACGCCGGTGGGGTCGGGCCGAGCGGCACGCGTGGAGCGTCGCTCAACTTGTCGGCGGCGCGCATCCTCGCCGGGTACCTGACCGCGGCGGGGGCCGAGGTGCGCCTCACGCGCGAGGGCGACTTCGCGATCTCCGACGTCGAGCGCGTACAGATCAGCGAGGCGTTCGGGGCCGAGCGCTTCCTGCGCATCGCGCACCGCGCCGAACCGCCGATCGTCGGCTACTACTTCTCGAGCGCCGCGGGGCGCCGTTGGGCCGACGCCACGGCGCGAACGCTCGGCGCACTCGGGCTCCCGGCGCCGGCCCCGGCCGAGGACGCTCAGTACCCGCTGCAGCAGACCTCCTGCCCCGCCCTCGCGATCTCCGCCGCGCGGGTGGACGACCCCCGCTCCGAAGTGCGCCTACTCCAGCCGGGGGCGCTGCGCGCGGAGGCCTACGCGTTGTTTCTGGCGCTCGCGCGCGAGTGGGCGCCCGCGGCGAACTGGCCGCTGGACTCGATCCGGGTGCGCGCCGACGGCAGACCGCTGCCGGGAGCCGCGGTGGTGCTCGGCCGCAGCCTGCTGCTCGAGACCGGACCGGACGGCTGGGTGCGCTTCGCCCACACCGAGCCCGGCCCGCTGCGGGCACGGGTGGAGGACCCGCGCCTTCCGGCCGCGGAGCTTCTGCTAGACTTTCCCCGGGGCGTCGTCGAGGCTGGGCCGGCTGACCGGTAGCACATCGGCGGACCCGCACCCCCCCGACGGCGGCTGATATGAGTCATGGCACTCGGGAGTTCTTCCTGGAGCGCGATCGATCCGCGCGGCGCGTGTCGCTCCTGAGCGCCGCGCTGGGCGTGCTGTGCCTGGCGGCACTCCTGCTGGTAAGCGTGCAGCCGGGCCTTCGCCGGGCCATCAACGACCCCAGACGCTTTGGATTCGAGGGCCCCGACCAGTACGTGCGGCGGATCGAGCTTCTGGCGGTGGGCGGCTCGGGCCCCTCGCTCGCGGCGCCGATGCTCAGCCACGTCGTCCTCACCCGGCCGCGGCGAGGCGAAGCGGGCGGGCTCCCGACGGAGGCCCTGGACCGCGCCGCCGGCCGGAGTTCGCGCTTCCGCCACCCAGGCCTCGGCGAATCGGACCAGGAGCTGTTCGCGCGCGCGCTGCGCCGGGCCGGGGGCGTGCCGGTCTTCCGCTCGCAGGATCTGGTGATCGAGGAGCTGGTCGAGCCCGATTACCCGCCCGCCGCGCGCGACCGCGGGATCGAGGGCCGCGTGGCGCTGCTGGCGCTGGTGGACACCACCGGGCACGTCGTGGACGTCGAGGTCGTGGGGGACGACGACGAGCGGCTGCTGGTGGAGGCGGCGACGGCGGCCGTGTTGCAGTGCCGCTTCCGGCCGTTCGAGGTGGAGGGGCGGCGGGAAGAGGTCTACGCCATGTTCCGCTTCGCGTTCCGGCTCTACTGATCGGCGACGGCGCGACCCTGGCTCATCGTGAACACCGGGAGCCGCACGCCGTCGGCGCTCCAATCGAGGAACTGGCGGGCCCGCAGGTGCGGCTCGCGCGACAGCCGGGTCGCCAGCGAGTGCGTGATCTCCTCGGGGCAGAGCGCCCGGCCCTCGATCACCGAGGCGAGTAGGTTTCCGATCAGGAACCCGCGTTCGTGCAGCGGCTTGCGCTCGGCCGCCCCCCAGGCGTGCAGCAGCGTGTCGAGCGATGCCCCGAGTGCGGGCGGGAGCCGCCAATCGTCGGCCACGTAGCGCACGCCCTCGAGCAGCGGACGCACGCTGCTGTGGTAGAGATCGGGCGCCAGCGCCTGGCCGCCGCAGAGCTGGACCGCGACGCGATCGCGGGCGAGCCGGCGCAGCAACAGGCTCGCGTCGCGCGGATCACCTTCCCAGAACAGCACCTCGACCCGCTTCGCCGCGATCCCCTTCGCCGCCGCCCCAAAGTCGGTGTTCCCCGCCGAGTAGCTGTCGCGCCAGACCGGCTCCGACCCCAGCGCCCGCGCGGTTTCGATAAAGCCGAGTGCGAACTGCTCCTGGTCGTCGTCGCCCGAGGTCAGCACCCCGACGCGGCGCCGCGCGCCGGCCAGCACCGCGCGCGCCAGGGTCTGGCCGCGTTCGTAGCCCGAGGGCCCGACCTGGAAGACGGTGGGGCCGATCTCGCCGATGCTCTCGTCGGTGGCGGTGGGCGAGATCAGCGGCAGCCGCAGCAGGCGCGCGCCGGTGGCCAGCGCGAGCGTGGAGACGCTGAGCAGCTCGCCGACCGCGACCGCCGACAGGTCGGCCGCCGAATCGAGCGCAGCCGCCGCCCGCGCGGGGTCGTCGCTGCCCGTGGACCACGGCTCGAGGGCGAGGGGCAGCGAGGAACGGCGGTTATGGAGCGAGAGGGCCGCCTCGATCCCGAGCCGCACCTCCCGCCCGTAGCCCTGGTAGGACCCCTGATCGGGCAGCAGCGCCGCGATCCGGAACGCGGACGCCCGCGGGCGCACGCAGGTCATCAAGGCGTCGGCACCGAGATCGCCCAGGATGCGCCGCGCGCGGCGCGGATCGGCCTGGGCCAGCCGCAGGCTCAGGCGGCGCCGCAGGTCGCGGCGCGACGAGCCGGTGCGCTCGAGCGCCTCGGTCACCAGCACCGCCTCGACATCCCCGAGCCCCTGGCGGCGCAGGACGTACATCAGCTCGGAGAGACTGGCGCGGCGCGCCCAGCGCCCGAGCGCGCGGTCACGATCGGAGCTGCGCGGCGCCGCCGCCAGAGCGTCGGCGGCGCGCACGTCGGCCGGCACCGGAAGCGCGGCGGGTGCCACGGTCGGGATCAGGGCGAGCGTCAGGGCGAGTGTGGTCGCGAGCCGAGCGCCGCGGCGGCGGAGTCCGGGCATCAGAACTGGAACTTTCCGAAGTCCTCGGGATTGAGCTTCTCGAGGTAGCGGCGCAGCTGCTCGGCCTTTTCCTCCTCGGTCAGCGGGCGCGGCTCCCCGCCGCTCGTCTCCTCTTCTTCCTCCTGCGGCGGAGGCTGGAGCAGCTTCTCGTTGACGAACATCGGCGCCTTGGCCCGCAGGGCCACCGCCACGGAATCGGACGGCCGCGCGTCGATCGAGACCAGCTCGTTCTGGCGCTCGACGAACACGCTGGCGAAGAAGGTGTTCTCCCGCAGGTCGGTGATGACGACGCGCGCGATCTTGGCCTTGAGCCCTTCCACGATGAGGTGGAGCAGGTCGTGGGTGAGCGGGCGCGGGAACGGCTCCTCGGAGAGGATGCGGCGGATCGCCTGCGCCTCGCCGGGGCCGATCCAGATCGGCAGGATGCGTTCGCCCTCGACCTCGCGAAGGATGACGATGTTCTGCTGGGTCTTGTGCTCGAGGATGAGCCCGTTGACCCTCACTTCGACCACGTTCACGGTTTCGGAGACCGCCCTTCCGCCTTGGTCGTCGCGCGCTCGGGCGCGAGCGTATCCTCGTCGGAGCCGTTGAACGTCGGCACGTCCGTGGAGCGCATGTGCTCGACCATCCACTGGGCCGAGGCCGCCAACTCGGACTTCGGAAACCGCTTCAGCAGCTCGCGGAACGCCTTCTCGGCACGATCGTAGTCCTTCAATTCGTCCGAGTAAATGAACCCCACCATGAACTGCGCCTGCGCGGCGAGCGGGTCGTCCGGGTAGGCTCTCAACATCGCCTCGAAGGCGTCGATCCTCGCGGTGGGGGCGGTCACCTGCTGCGCCTCGTCGAACATCTCGCGCGGGCTCTTGCGCTGCGAGACGAAATCCCGGATCGCCGAGGAGTCCGGCCGCACCTGCAGATCGCGGCGCGCCTGCTCGAGCAGTTCGCGATAGTAGTCCTGGGACCGCTGCGAGGTGAGCTGGCGCTTGATCATCGGCTCCACCTGCTCCAGCGGGCGCGTGCCGCCCTCGTTGAGCGCGTCCACCTTGATGACCGACCAGCCCTTCGAGGTCTGGTAGGGCCCGCCGATCCGGCCCACCCCGAGGGCGAGCGCGGACTCGGCCAAGGCGGGCTGGGTACCGAGGCTGGCGAACACTCCTTCCTTCGTCACGGTGCCGAGCTTGCCGCCGCTCGCGCGGGTCAGCGTGTCGACCGAGTAGCGGTCCACCAGCTTCTTCCAGTCCTGACCGCGGTCGGCCCACATCCTCACCTGCTTCGCCCGATCCTGGGACGGGGTCAGGATGTGGCTGAGCGAAACCGTCGCCGGAGTGCGGTAGTCGTCGAGGTGGGCCTCGTAGTAGGCCTGCGCGTCCGAATCGGACGGCGCGGGATTCGCGGACATCAGTTCGGTGAGGTAGGTGCGGATGAGCAGGTCGCGGCGCTGCTGTTCGAGCTGCTGTTTCACCGCCGGACGCTCGCCGACTCCCTGCTGGAGCGCCCTCTGCAGCCAGACGCGCTCGTCGATCATTCGATCGAGCAGCTGCTGGCGGCCGTCGGGCGTCGTGTACTGCGAGCGGAACTGTTCGGGGATCTCGGCCAGCCGGCGCTCGACATCGCCCCGCGTGATGGCCACACCGCCGACCCGGACCAGCACCCGCCCGGGGGCGTCCGCGGGCGCGGCTTTCGACGCGGCCTTGGTCGCGGCCTTGGCGCCCTGCTTGGGCGCCGCCTGCGCGGGCAGGACGGCCAGCGCGAGCAGGGCCGCGCAGACGGCGAGCGCCGCGCCCCTGGTCCCGATGCGATGCGCAGTGGTCATGGCCGGACCACCCAGACTTTCACCGTGGCCATGACGCCCGCGTGAAAGCGGACCGGTACGTCGTACTTGCCGAGCTGCTTGATGTGCTCCTCGAGCTCGATGCGCCGCTTGTCCACCGCGTGGCCCGCCTTGCCCAGCGCCTCGGCAATGTCGGCGTTGGTGATCGACCCGAACAGGGTGTCTTCCTCGTTCGCCTGCGCCGGGAGGTTGATTTCGAAGCCGTCGAGCTTCGCCGCCTCGGCCCGCGCCTCGGACAGCTGCCGCTCTTCCTGCTTCCCCCGCTGCCGGTCCAGCTCCTGGTAGAGGTTGGCCGCCCGGGTGCCCGACGCGATGGCGAGCTTGCGGGGCAGCAGGTAGTTGCGGGCATAGCCCGGCTTGACGTGCACGGTCGCGCCGCGCGCGCCGAGCCCCTCGAGATCCTCGAGCAGAATCACGTCCATCGTATTCTCTCCTCGGGCCAGCTCCGCGCCCGACGCCCCGCGATGGTCAGCGTCGCGGTGGTCCGGGCGATGGTGCAGGGCCGCTAGGGTTGTGCGTCGTCGGCGCCCGACTCCAGCCGGCGGAAGTCCAACCATACGTCGCTGAGCCCCAAGGCGGCCGTCGTCAGCAGGAAGACCGGGAGAGCCACCATGACCACGAACAGCAAGGTCAGGACGATGATGGAAGGAGGTACGCCACGCGAGAGCAGCAGCGATTCTACGACCGCGATACCCTGGACACAATACCCCAGGGCGGTGTTGATCATCAGCGTCGCGCCGGTCGGCCCCCACGCCGGCCACGGCGCCAGCAGCAGCGCCAGCCCGGCGAGAAACACCCACAACGCGCCGTCCGGCAGGCGCCAGTCCCGCAGCCGGGCGCGCGAGAGGGGCGGCCAGCGCAGGGTGTGGGCCGCGCGCGCCGAGAGCCCGCGCCCTCCCACCACCAGCACGGCCACCCACATGAACAGGGCGCTCGGCCACAGGTAGGGCATCGCGCGCTCGCGCTCGGACGCCTGGGTCTTCACCTGGCGCTCGAGCGTGGCCAGAGCCCCGCCCTCGTAGCCGAGCGAGCGCGCACCCTCCACGATCTGCGCATCCGCCCGGCGCATGGTGTCGTTGACGCGTCGCATGGCCTCCGGGTAGTGCGGCATCCACGGCAGCCCCGCGGCGAGCAGCAGGGGCGGCAGCAGCATCCACGCCCGCTCCCCCGAGCGGGGGCCGCCTCCCTCCTCGCGCAGGCCCATCCACGCCCCGGTGAGGGACGCAAACGGAGTCCACCAGACCCACAGCTCCCCCGCGCCGCCGAGCGACAGCGCGGCGGCGAATACCGCCACCGGCACGCCGAGCCCCCAGGGTCCGAACCTCCACGTGAGCAGCAGCGAGGCGGCCACCGCGAGCGGCACCAGCAGCCAGAGCCGGCTCCACGGCAACGGCGTCTGAAGCGTCATCAGCCCCAGCACGCCGAGCAGCAGCGCCGAGCGCGCCCACGAGGGCCCGCGCCGCTGGGGCGGAGAATCAGCGATAGAAGTCACTGGTAAACGGCAGCAGCGCCAGCACGCGCGCACGCTTGATCGCGGTCGTGAGCTGCTTCTGGTGCCGCGCGCAGGTTCCCGAGACGCGCCGGGGGACGATCTTCCCGCGGTCGTTGATGAAACGACCGAGGCGCTTCTCGTCCTTGTAGTCGATGTTCCCCACCTTCTCCAGGCACAGCTTGCAGTACTTCCGCTTGAGGCTCTTGCCTTCGCGCTCCTTGGCCATCGCTTTCTTGTTTCACCTCCCCTTGGGCTAGAACAGCTCGCCCTCGTCGTGTTCGCGCGGCCCCGCCGGCAGCGGGGCGGGGGTTCCGCCCTCGGCCGGCCCGGTGGCCGTCATCTTCTCCAGGAAGTGCACCGCGTCGCCCCGGATCTCGAGGCGGGTTCGCCTCTCGTTCTTGGGCCCGGTCCACTCCCGCATCTGCAATCTCCCCTCGACCAGCACCGGGCTACCCTTGCGCAGGTATTCCCCGCACACCTCCGCCAGCCGCTGGTAGGTCATCACCGTCGCGTAGCCGGTCTGCTCGGCCATGCCGCCGCCGCGCGCCGGATAGCGCCGGTGAAAGGCGATCGCGAAGCTCGTCACGTGCGTCCCATCCTGCGCATAGCGCCGGTCCGGATCGCGGGTGAGCCGACCGCTCAGCGTCACCCGGTTGATTTCGGGAAGTCTGAGTTCGGTCATACCGCCTCCTCGCAGGGGCTAGTGTTGCGCGCCGGAACACTAGTCGTCCGACGCGTCCTCGGAGATCGTCGCCGTCTCGGCGGCTTCGGGTACCGGGTCGGGCGGGACGTGGAGCACCGTGAGCACGCGCATCACCGATTCGTTGAGCCGCAACCGGCGCTCGATCTCCTTGACCAGCGCGCTCGGGCCCTGATAGGTCATCAAGGTGTAGACCCCGTCGCGCTTCCTGTTGATCTCGTAGGCCAGGCGCCGCTTGCCCCAGCGCTGGACGTCGAGCACTTCGCCGCCGGCCTCGCGCACCCATTGCGACACCCGCTCGACCTCCTCGTTCACCCGGTTCTCATCGAGTCCGGGCTCGAGGATGAACGTCGTCTCGTACGTGTTCACGATTCGGAAACCTCCTTGCCGACCTTGCGATTGAATCGATTCATGGTGGCCGTCAGGCCCTCGGTCACCCAGCACTCCGCCGCATCCGCCGCGAGCCCGACGGCCCCTTCGGCCGCCGCCCGCTCCTCCGTGGTGAACTCCTCCAGCACGTGGTCGCGCAGCGCCGCGCTGCTCTCCGCGGCGCCCACCCCGATCCTCAGCCGCCCGAACTCGCGACTGTCGAGCGCGGACTCGATGCTCTCGAGCCCCAGGTGGCCCCCGCTCGACCCCCGCGCCCGCACCCGCAGACGGCCGACCGGAAGGTAGACGTCGTCCAGCACGACGAGCAGCCCGCCGGGCTCGAAGCTGCGCCGTTCACGCCACGCCCCCAGCGCCATACCGCTGGCATTCATGAAGGTGAGCGGCTGCACCAGCGCGACCTCGCGCCCCGCCACCTCCGCGTACCACGCGCGGAACTCCGGCGCCGCCTCGAGGATCGCCGCCCGCCATCGCTCCACCAGCAGCTCCAGCACGCGGAAACCGACGTTGTGCCGCGTTCCGCGGTAACGCGCGCCCGGGTTGCCGAGAGCGAAGACCAGCAACACGGCTTACTTCTTCTCCTTCTTCTCCTTCTTCTCCTTCCTCTTGTCCTCGACCTCGCCTTCCTCTTCTTCCTTCTTGCCCTTGGCGATGACTTCGGGTTCCGCCGCCGCCGGACCCGCCGCGGCCGCGGCCGCGGCCGCCTCCGCAACCGCCTCCTCCGCCGGCTTCTCCTCCATCACCGTCGGCGGCACCACCGTCGCGATCGTCTCGTCCGGGTCCGACAGGACCGTGACGTTCGAAGCCTGCAGGTCCCGCACGTGGACCGAATCGCCGATGTCGAGCGCGCTGACGTCCACGTCGAGCGACGGGGGGATCGCGGTCGGCAGGCAGCGCACTTCGACCTCGCGCACGATGTGCTCGAGGATCCCGCCGCGGTCCTTCACCCCGACCGGAGTGCCGACCAGGTGGACCGCGACTTCGACTTCGATGGTCTCGGTCAGCGAGATGTGCTGGAAGTCGACGTGGATGATGCTCTGGGAGACGGGGTCGTACTGCACGTCGCGAATCAGCGCCGTGAACTCGCTGCCCGCGAGCGCCAACCCGACAATGGCGTTGCCGCCCCGGTGATGGCGGAGCGCCATCTCGAAATCGCGGGCGCCGATCGCGACCGGAACCGGCGTCTCGCCGTGCCCGTACAACACGCCCGGAATCTGCCCCGCGGCGCGCGCCTTGCGGGCGCCGCCCTTGCCCAGGACCTCCCGCCGCGTGCCCGTCAACGCGATGACTGCAGACATGCCTGTTCCTCCTTCGCTGCGGGGCGCTGCCCCTCGAATCGGCGCCCGTCGGGGCACCCGTCCCTACGATCTGCCTCTAGATGAAGAGCGAGCTCAGCGAGCGCTCCTCGTGAATGCGTTGCACCGCCTCGCCCAGCAGACCCGCCACCGACAGCTCGGTGACGCAGGGCGGGAGCTTCATCGCGGAATGGTCGATGGTGTCCGTCACCACCAGCTCGCGGATCTGCGAGCGAGCGATCTGTTCTTCCGAGTGCGGGCTGAACACCCCGTGCGTGACGCCGGCGTAGATGTCGCGCGCCCCCTGCTCGCGGATCGCGTTCGCGGCCTGGTTCAGCGTGCGCGCGGTGGTCACCACGTCGTCGAACAGCACCACGTTCTTGCCCTCGACGTCGCCGATGATGTTCATCACCTCCACCGCATCGGGGTGCGGGCGGCGCTTGTCCACCAACCCCAGCTCGGCGCCCAGCCGCTTGGCGTAGGCCCGCGCCATCTTCACGCTGCCGATGTCGGGCGCCACGACCATCAGGTCGGGAATGTTCTTCTGGGCGAAGTGATCCACCAGCACCGGGGCGGCATAGAGGTGATCGAACGGAATGTCGAAGAAGCCCTGGATCTGGGCGCTGTGGAGATCCATCGTGAGCGCGCGATCGGCGCCCGCGATGGTGATGAGATTCGCCACCAGCTTGGCGGAGATCGGCGCCCGCGGCTGGTCCTTGCGATCCTGGCGCGCGTAGCCGAAGTAGGGCACCACCGCGGTGACGCGGCGGGCGGAGGCGCGCTTCGCGGCATCCAGCATCACCAGCAGCTCCATCAGGTTGTCCGCCGGCGCGCCGGTGGCCTGGATCACGAAGACGTCACCGCCGCGAATGTTCTCGTTGAACTTGACCGAGACTTCGCCGTCCTGGAAGCGGGAAACCTCGACGTCGCCGAGCGGCGTCTTCAGCTTGTCGCAGATGGACTGCGCCAGCCGCCGGCTGGCGTTGCCGGCGAAGATCCGACAGGGGTCCACGCGCGCTCCTCCGATTCGAACACGATCCTGGCGTGACCGCGGTCGCAGGGGCATCAGCGGGAGCACGACAGCCCCCGCGCGCCGCCGCTAGGTCGCGGCAACCTCGTGGACCCGGAGTCCACCTCCGGGCCCCACAATGGCTGGGGCGGGAGGATTCGAACCTCCGAGTGCGAGATCCAAAGTCTCGTGCCTTACCGCTTGGCCACGCCCCACCAACAGAACGGGATTTCCGTCACGGTCCGCAGCACCGGTGCGCGGCGCGAGCGGGGTGATGGCTACTGGCCCATGGGAAACGACGAACTGCAGAAAAGCCGCAGGAGACTAAGCGGCGGCGGGCGCCGAAGTCAAACGCCGGCGGGCGCGCACGGGGGCGCCGGCGCCCGGCGGGGAGCAGTGGGCGGGCGCGCGACCCGTCAGCCGCCGCGGTGCGGCATGGCCCCGGTGCCCGATTCGGCCTGCCCCGCGACGCCTGCGAGTTCCCTCTCGTAGTCGGCCATCACCTTCTCGGTCAAGTACTTGCGGGTGGCGTCGTTGATCGGGTGGGCGAGGTCCTGATGCTGGCCGTCCGGCCGCTTGCGGCTCGGCATGGCGACGAACAGCCCGGAGTTCCCGTGGATGATCTTCAGCCCCCGGATGACGAAGGAGTCGTTGAGCGTGATGCTGACGAACGCCTTCAGCTTCTCGTCATTGCGGAGCGAGATTCGTACCTCGGTGATCTCAATCATGCCGTCACCTCGGAGCCGTCCTTGAGGACAATCTGGCTCGGTCGATTTCCCCCCGGGGTTGGGGGACATCATGTGTTCCTGAGCAGCGCCACGTCCCTGTCTCCGGCTCAAGTCACCGCAGCATGTGGAGTCGCAGTCCGGCTCGGGAGGATCGAACCAGAAAGAGCGGCTCTTTTCCGGCGAAGCGGCCTGCAACCTTGTACGCCGAGCTTCCGGGCGACACGATTCCGAACACCGCCGACCCGCTGCCGGTCATGCGGATGCCGCAGACGCCCGCACTCTCGAGACGATGACGCAACGACAGATAATCGGAGCGTCTGGACTCCAGCACGTCCTCGAAGTCATTTCCCAGGCGGAGCGCTCTCTCGGCGGTTATCCGCTGACGCCCAAGAACTTGAGCAAATCTGCGTTTCGCTTTCCACGCTGTCAAGCCATATTTTCTCCGGTCGATCCGACCAAACGCCCAGGGCGTGGAAATTCGCCATGCCGGCACCGCGATCAGCGCCCTGAATGGGCGTTCGAGGCCGGTTCGCCGCAGCCGCTCGCCGCGGCCGAGCCCGAGCGCCGTGCCGCCTCGGAGGGCGAAGGGGACGTCCGCCCCGAGCTCGAGGGCCAGCGCGAGCCGTGCCTCCGGGCGCAGGCGCAGGCCGTAGAGCGCGGACAGCCCGACCAGCGCCGCCGCCGCGTCGGCGCTGCCGCCGCCGAGCCCCGCGCGGGCGGGAATGCGTTTGACGAGTCGGAAGCGCGCGCCGCCGATCCGGCCCGCGCGTGCCGCGAGCCGCCGCGCGGCGCGCAGCACCAGATTCTCGTCGCCGGCCGGGACGAAGCGGAGGGTCGCCCGCTTCCCCCCGCCGCGCAGCGAGACATCCTCGTGCCGTACCTCGAGCGAGAAACCGGAGCGGCGCGGCTCGATCTCCAGCGTGTCGGCGAGCGAGATCGACTGGAACACCGTCGCCAGTTCGTGGAAGCCGTCCGGACGGCGCGGTCCGACGGCCAGGCCGAGATTGAGCTTGGCGCGCGCCTCCACCCGCACCCGGCGCGCCGCGGCGATCCGTGCGGGCATCAGCGCCCGTAGAGGATGATCAGCACCGCGACCAGGTAGAACAGCACGGTGAGACCCAGTGCGCGGTCGGTGAGCAGCACGTTCGAGGGATCCTCGGCGCTCTCCGAGGCACGCACCAAGTAGAGATAGCGAAAGATGCCGTAGGCCACCAGCGGCACGGTGTAGAGCAACGCCTCGGTGCCGAACTTGGCGACGGTCGCGGGCCAGATGGTGTAGAGCGCGTAGCCCATGAGCGCCGAGGCGGCGGACACCATCAGCAGCCCGTCGAGCAGCTCCGGAGTGTAGTGGTCGAGCACCGCGCGGCGCCCGGACGCGGCGGCGCCGGCGTTGGTCAGCTCCCGGCGGCGCTTGCCCAGCCCCAGGAAGAGCGCGGCGAAGAAGGTGCACACCAGCAGCCACGGCGAGAGCGAGGTGTCGGGCGAGATCGGCAGCAGCACCTCCACCCCGGCGATCGCGCGCAGCACGAAGCCGAGGGCGATCATGAACACGTCGATCAGCACCTGGTGCTTGAGCCAGATGCTGTAGATCATGTTGAGTGCGAGGTAGAGTGCCGCGACCACGGCGAAGCCCCGTCCCAGCCACGCCGCGAGGAGCGCCACCAGGATCAGCAGCAGCGGCACGGCCGCCCACGCCGCCGCCGCGGGCAGGCGCCCGGAGGCGACCGGGCGCTTGCTCTTGCGCGGGTGCCTGCGGTCGGCCTCGAGGTCGAGCAGATCGTTGACGAGGTAGACGGTTCCCGACAGCAGCGAGAAGGCGACGAACCCGGCGGCCGCGCGCATCGCCGGATCGATCTCTCCGAGCTGGCGCGAGAACAGCACCCCCGCGAACAGCAGGAGGTTCTTGGTCCACTGCTTGGGACGCAGGGACTCGAGGAGCGCCAGGATCATGACGTCCTACCGGCGCGCCCGGGCCCGCGACACCGGAGCGCGCCGCGCCCGCCCGGCGCCGGACGCGAACAGCGCCCGTTCGACCAGCTCGCACAGCACGTGGCCCATGGCGATGTGGCCTTCCTGGATGCGCGGCGTCGCGTCGCTCGGGGTCACGAGCGCGTGGTCGCAGAGCGCGGCGAAGCGGCGGCCCCGCGGGCCGGTCATGCCCACGACCGTCATGCCCAGCGCCCGCGCGGCGCGCCCCGCCGCGAGGACGTTGCGCGAGCCGCCGCTGGTCGTGATCGCCACCAGCACGTCGCCCGCGCGGCCGAGGCCCTCGAGCTGGCGCGCGAAGGACTGCTCGAAGCCGTAGTCGTTACCGATCGCGGTCAGGGCGGATGTATTGGTGGTGAGCGCGATCGCGGCGAGCGCGCGGCGGTCCATGAAGAACCGACCCGACAGCTCGGCGGCGAGATGCTGGGCATCCGCCGCGCTGCCGCCGTTGCCACAGAAGAAGATCGTACCGCCCGCCTCGAGGCTTCCGATCAGCGCCTCGGCGGCGGCGGCCACCGCCGGCGCCGCGGCGCGCTCGAGCCGTCCCATCACGCGGCCGGCGTCGGCGAGGGCCCTGCGCGCCCGCCGATCGAGCGCGCCAACGCGGCGGGTGGCCCCACGCTTGAGACGTGCTTGCTTCATCGCGCAACCGCTCCCGGCGCCGGCGCCACCTGCCGCAGATGGCGATCGTCCGCCGCGCGCCGCAGTGCCTCCGCATCGGTCACGTCCGCCTCGCCCCGGCGCAACGGCCGCACCTCGTGTCCGGCGCGCTCGAGCGCCGGGACCACCGCCCGCGCCAGCATCCCGCCGGCGCCCGTGACCAGGGTCCTGGGCCGCGGCCCCGCCGCGCCGCGCCTCACGACAGCTCCACCCGGCTCGAATCGCCCAGCATCAGCCGGTGCGCGCGCGGGCGCTCGTCGCGCGACGCCACGACCACGTCGCGTCCGATCAGGCTCGACTCGATGCGGTGGGGCACGTTCTCGATCCGGCTCCGCGCGAGCACGATCGAGTGCTCGATCTCGCAGTGCGTGAGCGTCACCCCGTCGGCGATCGCGCTGAACGGGCCGACGTAGGAGTCCGTGATGCGCGCGCCCGCGCCGATGATGAGCGGCCCGCGCAAACGCGAGCGGGTGATCGTGGTGCCCGGGCCGATGCTCACCGATCCCTCCATCACCGTCTCGCCATCCACGCTCCCCTCGATCCGCGTCGCGAGATCGGCGAGGATGATGCGATTGGCCTCGAGCAGGTCCTCGACCCGGCCGGTGTCCTTCCACCAGCCCTCGATGACATGCGAGCGCACCCGCTTACCGCCGGTGATCAGGTGCTGGATGGCGTCGGTGATCTCGAGCTCGCCGCGCCGGCTGGGCCGGATCGCCGCCACCGCCTCGAACACCGTGCGGTCGAACAGGTAGACGCCGACCAGCGCCAGATCGCTCTTCGGATGCTTCGGCTTCTCCTCCAGCCGCACCACGCGGTCCCCCTCGAGCTCGGCGACGCCGAAGTCCCCGGGGGTCGCCACGTGGGCGAGCAGGATCTGCGCGTTGGGCTTCTCCCGCTCGAACTCGCGCACGAAGGGCGTGATGCCGTCCCGGATGAGGTTGTCGCCGAGGTACATGACGAACGGCTCGTCCTCGAGGTAGGGGCGCGCGATCTTGACCGCGTGGGCCAGCCCGAGCGGCGCCTCCTGCTCGATGTAGGTGACGCGGAGCCCGAACGCCGAGCCGTCTCCGACCGCCGCGCGGATCTCGGCCTGGCTGTTGACCAGGACCGTCACCAGCTCGCCGCTGCGGTGATCCGGCTGCAGCATCTCGCGCGGATCGCTGACCACGATACCGACCTCGGTGATGCCGGCCGCGCGCAGCGATTCCAGCCCGTAGAACAATACCGGCTTGTTGGCCACCGGGACCAGCTGCTTGGCGCTGGTGTGGGTGATCGGACGCAGCCGGGTGCCGCGGCCCCCGGCGAGCACGAGCGCCCTCATGGCCGGCCGTCCGCGGGCGGCGCGCTCGGGTGCCCGGCGCCGGGGCGCTCCGGCGGCGCGCCCGCGTGCCCGGCGCCCGCGCGTTCCGGCGGCGCGCTCGCGTGCCCGGCACCGGGGCGTTCCAGCGGCCCGCTCACGAGCCGAGCGCCTGCGAGATCAGCCGCCGCGCCTCGTCCAGGGCCGCGGCGAGCTTCGCTGGATCCTTGCCGCCGGCCAGCGCCAGGTGGGGCTTGCCGCCTCCCGAGCCCCCCGCGACCTTCGCCACCGCGCGCACCAGCTCGTCGGCGCGCAGCGCCTTCGCCGCCACCAGGTCGTCGGTCACCGCGGCGACGAAGGTGAGCTTGCCGTCCCCCTGGATCGCGAGCAGCGCCGCTCCGCGTCCGAGGGCGCCGCGCAGCTTGTCGGCCGCGTCGCGCACCGCGTTGGCGTCGGCTTCGGATCGCACCTCCGCCACCAGCCAGCGCCCGCCCGCCGCGGCGGTGGCGCCCTGCGCCAGGCGCGCCATCTCGGACTCGAGGCCTCCGCGCTGCGCTTCGCCCTCGACCTTGCGCAGGCGATCGAGCTCGCCCTTGAGCTTCTCCACCTGTTCCGGCAGCGCGGCCGGACTGGACTGGAGCACCGCCGCCGCGCGCGCCAGGGTCGCCTGCTGGAGCTTGAGCCAGCGCATCGCCTCGTGCCCGCAGAGCGCCTCGATCCGCCGCACCCCGCTCGCGATCGCGGCGTCCGAGACCACCACGAAGGCGCCGATGTCGCCGGTGCGGCGCACGTGCGTGCCGCCGCACAGCTCGCGGCTCGCCGGGATGTTCACGTCCTCCACCCCCGCCACGGACACCATGCGCACCTCGGCGCCGTACTTCTCGCCGAACAGCGCCATCGCTCCCATGGCCTTGGCCTTCTCGAGCGGCACGATCTCCCAACCGACTTCCCGATTGCGCAGCGTCCACTCCTGCACCAGGCGCTCGATCGCCTCGAGCTGTTCGCGCGAGGGGGCCTCGAAGTGCGTGTAGTCGAAGCGCAGCCGGTCGGGCGCGACCAACGATCCGGCCTGCCGCACGTGCTCGCCGAGCTCCTGGCGCAGCGCGGCGTGGAGCAGGTGGGTCGCCGTGTGGTGGCGCATGGTCGGAAACCGGTACGCGGGATCCACGCCGGCCTTGAGCCCGCCGCGCTGGCCCGCCGAGAGCAGCGCCGCGCGGTCGCCGTTGGTGAGGCGCGCGCGGTGGACGATGCTGTCGTCCTCGCGGTAGACGTGGGTCAGCTCGGCGACGATCCCGATCGCCGAGATCCGCCCGCGGTCGGCGACCTGCCCGCCCGATTCGGCGTAGCACGGCGTGCGGTCGAAGACCAGCTCCAGCTCGTCGCGCCCGTGCGGCCGCCAGCGCCTGAGCGTGAGCCCGTCGGCCGAGAGCGACTGGTAGCCCAGGAACTCCGAGTTCGGGCCGCTGGTGACCTCGGTCCAGGGCTCGCGCCCGGCCGCTTCGTTCTTGACGAACTTGCTCGTCGCGCGGGCGCGCTCGCGCTGCTCGGTCATCGCGCGCTCGAAGTCGTCGCGGTGCACCGCCACGCCGCGCTCGCGGGCGATCTCCTCGGTGAGCTCGATCGGGAAGCCGTAGGTGTCGTGCAGCATGAACGCGTCCGCCCCCGGGAGCGTCTTGTGCCCGGTCGCGAGCAGCTCCTCGAGCCGGGCCAGGCCTGCCTCGAAGGTCTGCGCGAAGCCCACCTCCTCGTGCTCCAGCACCCGCAGCACCTGGTCGCGGTGCGTCACCAGCTCGTGGTAGTAGCCGCCGAACATGTCGATCGCGCGCCCGGCGAGTGCCGCGAGGAACGGCTCGTGCAGCGCCAGTCCCCGGCGCGAGCGCCCGCGCGTCACCGCGCGCCGCAGCAGCCGGCGCAACACGTAGCCCGCGCCCTCGTTGCCGGGCAGCGCGCCCTCGGCGATCGCGAATGTCAGCCCGCGGACGTGATCGGAGATGATCCGCGCGTCGCGCAGTGCCACCGCCTGTCGCTCGCGCCGCGGGTGCGCGAGCGACATCACCTGCTCGACCAGCGGGGCGAAGAGGTCGGTCTCGAAGATCGCGGTCCGGTTCTGCATGATCATCGCGAGCCGCTCGAGCCCCATCCCGGTGTCGATCCCCGGGCGCGGCAGCAGCTCCAGCGCGCCGCCCGCTTGGGCGTCGAACTGGGGAAAGACCAGGTTCCAGAACTCCATGAAGCGGTCGCCGGGGTCGCCGGGCCGCTCGCCCCAGAAAGCGTCCTGCGGCAGATCGGCGGGGCGCGCCTCGCCGAGGTCGAAGTAGATCTCGCTCGACGGCCCGCAGGCACCCTGGCCGCCGGCCGGCCCCCAGAAGTTGTCGGCGCGCCCGAGCGCCACGATCTGGCCCGGCGGCAGCCCGACCTTCCGCCACAGCGCCTCCGCCTCGTCGTCCCGCGGCAGCGTCCCCTCGCCGGCGAAGATCGAGGCGTGGAGCCGCTCGCGCGGCATGCCGAGGACACCGGTGACGAACTCCCAGGCGAAGGCGATCGCCTCCTCCTTGAAGTAGGCGCCGCGCGGCTTGGGTCCGAACGAGAAATTGCCGAGCATCTCGAAGAACGTGTCGTGGCGCGGGGTGTAGCCGACGTTCTCGAGGTCGGTGAGCCGCAGGCACTTCTGCACCGAGACCGCGCGCGTGTAGGGCACCTCGCCGGTCATGGTGTAGTAGGGCTTGAACTGCACCATGCCGGCGGTCGTGAACAGCAGCGTCGGGTCGTTGGGCACCAGCGGCGAGGAGGGCACCGCGGTGTGCCCGCGCGCGACGAAGAAATCCACGAACGCACGGCGCAGATCGGCGGCGGTGCGCAGGGTCGAGGCGTGCGAGGTGGTCATCCGCTCTCCGGGGAAGACGGCTCCAGCCGCGGGGCGCCCCCGAGGGCGCGGCACCGCCGGTGGAACCGGGGAAGATAGCGATTCGGCGGCGAACTTGCACGCCGGGCCTTCGAGACCCGCGGCCCCGGGGCCGGATCAACGACCGGGGAATGCAGCCATCGGATGTTCCGACACACTCCGAGGCTCCGTCTGAAAACGCCCGCGGGCAAGGCGTCGCGGGCGCGCGACGAGCGCAGTCGTGGCCTCTCGGGCACGTCGGAGCGAGCAGCCGCCCGCGCAACGCAGCCCGCGGGCGTTTTCAGACGGAGCCTACTCCTCGCGCATCGCCTGCTCGATGGTCTCGCCATCGAACCCGCGCCGGATGAGTAGCGCGTAGAGCCGCTGGCGGCGCTTGCGCGGATCGAGCGCCGCGTAGCGCCGGGCCGCCTGGGCGACGACGCGCCGCGCCATCGCCACGTCGTCGGCGGGGCCGCGCTCCGCCTCGAGCCGGGCGAGGCCGTTCGCGATGTCCTCGGGGGACACCCCGCGCACCCGAAGCTCCAGCTCGAGGCGGCGCAGCCCCGCGGGCCGCCGGCCCCACCGGCCGGCGAGGTAGGCGCGGGCGTACTCGGCGTCGTCCACCAGGCCCACCGCGGCCAGGCGTTCGAGCGCGGAGTCCACCGCCCGCGGCGTGTAGCCCTTGTCCCGCAGCCGGCGCACCAGGTCGGCGCGGGTGCGGCGCAGGCGCTCGAGCAGCCGCAGCGCCGCCTCGCGCGCGGCGTCGGTGTCGTCGGCGCACTCCCCCGCCTGGGCGCCGGGGCGGCGGGCGCGACCGCGCGCGAGCGTCACGTGCGCCCCCCGCTGCCGCCTACCGCTTGCGCTCGCCGCTGGCCGACAACGCCGGCTGCGGCCGCCCCGCGGATGCGTTGGGCGACGTCTTGGCGGCGGCCGCCGGCGCCGCGGGCGCGTCCGGAGCCGCGGCCGCCCCGGCCGGCTTGAGCCCCAGCAGCGGCAGCAGCTTGGCCTCGAGCTTGGCGCGCACGTCGGGGTGCTCCTTCATGAACAGCCGGGCGTTCTCGCGGCCCTGGCCGATGCGCTCCTCGCCGAAGGAGAACCAGGTGCCGGCCTTGGCGATCACGCCCTTGTCCACCGCGTAGTCGATCAGCTCGCCTTCGCGCGAGATGCCCTCGTTGTAGAGGATGTCGAACTCGGCTTCGCGGAACGGCGCGGCGACCTTGTTCTTCACCACCTTGACCTTGGTGCGATTGCCGATCGCGCTGTCGCCCTCCTTGAGCGTGGCGATGCGGCGGATGTCGAGCCGCACCGAGGCGTAGAACTTGAGCGCGCGCCCGCCGGCCGTGGTTTCGGGCGAGTTGTGCACGACGACGCCGTCGGCGAGGTAGGTGTGATTGCCCTCGACCTCGATGTCGAAGCGGTGGGTCGAGCGGGTCGACGGCTTGAGGTAGCGCTTGACGATCTGCGCCGGCACCGCCCGCAGACGCTTGCGCGAGGCCAGCCGGGTCCCGTTCAGATGCGCGTCGCTGGTGTCCGGCTTCCAGGCGTAACGGCCGCGCTGAGTCGGATGGAGCTTGTATTCCAGCGAGGGATGCACATAAGGCGCGATCGTCGCGTGCAGCCGCTCGGTCTGCTCGGAGCTGAACCAGAAGCCGCGACCGTCGTCACGAGGCCGGCCGACGCCGAGGCGCTCGAGGAACTCGGCGACACGGACCCGGCTCTCACCGGAGAGCGACTTGTTGTAGAGCACCGCTTTCCCCTTGCCGTAGCGGGCGTAGGATCCGCCGAAGCTACCGTCATCGCCGTACCAAACGGCGAGGCCGCGAGCGTCGAGCTGGTTCAACACGGCAGTCGTCACCTGGCGCTCGCCCTCCACTCCATAGAGTGCCTCGCGCAGCTCGGCCAGCGCCGGCATCGCGAGGGTGTCGAAGCCGGTGCCCCGGCCCGTGGGGCGGATCGGGCTCGAGAACGGCTCGAGCATCCAGCTCTTCCAGCGCAGGTATTCCTCCTGCCGCGCTGCGTGCCCGACACGGAACATCGCCCGGTGGGTGCTGACTTTCCGAAGGGATCCGTCACCCAGCGACCCTCCGAGCAGAAGCTGAATCTGGTCATCGGTGAGCGCGTAGTCTTCGACGCAGACCAACACTTCGTCTCCGACGTTCAGCTCACCTGCCGGGCGTTCCCCCTTCGGGGTGAAGATCATGTGGTTCTCGGTCGCTGCGAACTTCCGGCGGCCGGAAGCGCCCCCTTCGACCTCGAACTGCAGAAAGCGATCGGTCGGCCCGTTGTCGAACCAGTTGACCACGCGGCGCGGTTCGACCTTGCCGGTTTCAGCGTCGTAGGAGAGCACCTCGACGGGCAGGCGCTGGTTGACGACTTTGCCGATCTTCTCGGTGCGACCGTCCGCGAGCACCACCCGGGTGCTGTAGTGGAAGCAGCCAAACATCACGCCGATCTGCATGCGGATCTGATTGATGAATATCACGCAGGTCTTGCTCTTCGAGATCGAGCCGGTGAGCTTGCGCAGCGCCTGCGACATCAGCCGCGCCTGGAGCCCGACGTGCGAATCGCCCATCTCGCCCTCGATCTCGGCCCGCGGCACCAGGGCCGCCACCGAGTCGATGACCACCACGTCCACCGCGCCGGAGCGCACCAGGTGGTCGGCGATCTCGAGCGCCTCCTCCCCGGTGTCGGGCTGGGCGACGTGGAGGTTGGCGATGTCCACGCCCAGCTTCTGGGCGTAGGCGGCATCGAGCGCGTGCTCGGCGTCGATGAACACCGCGTTGCCGCCGGTCTTCTGGGCGTTGGCGATGATGGTGAGCGCGAGCGTGGTCTTGCCCGACGACTCGGGGCCGTAGATCTCGACCACGCGCCCGCGCGGCACGCCGCCCACGCCCAGCGCCAGGTCGAGCCCGATCGAACCGGTCGAGATGATCTCGACGCCGACCTTGGCCGACTCCTCGCCGAGCTTCATGATGGCGCCCCTGCCGAACTGTTTCTCGATCTGCTGCAGGGCGAGGTCGAGCGCCTTGATCTTTTCCTTGGCCGTCGGTGGCGTGAGGTTCATGTCTGCGTCTCCTTCGCAGGGGCGTTCAGTCGAGGGTCGTTCCAGGGTCGGAGGCGGCGACGCCGCCATCGTGGCAGGGCGCGCCGCCCATCGCCACCGTCAATTGCGAGCCATATTACACATTTGGGCAGTGGACGCAAAGCGGCATTTTCAGCGGGAATCGCGCCTCATCCGGCCAGTTTCGCCTCCTCGCGCACGGTGTAGACCGAGCCCGCCGGATCGAGCCGGCTCTCGACCACGCACAGGCGGTCGACGCGGAAACGCGCGGCCGCGGCATCGACCCGGAACGACTCCAGCCGCGCGCTCCAGTCGGGCCCGGGCTCGCGCACCCGGCCGAGCGTGAGATGGGCGGCGAAGGCCCGGCCCTCGCGCGCGAAGCCGCGGCGCTCGAGGGCCGCGGCGAGCGACTCGGCGAGCGCCAGCAGCGGGGGTTCGCCCAGCGTCATGCCGATCCACAGCACCCGCGCGCGGCGCGGCGAGGGGAACGCGCCGAGGGCCCCGAGTGCCGCGTCGAAGGGCGCGTGCGCGGCCGCGGCCTGGCGCGCGGCCTCGCTCGCGCGGCGCAGCCCATCCTCGCCCACCTCGCCCAGGAAGCGCATGGTGTAGTGGAGGTTCTGGCGCTGGACCCACGACACGCGGTCGCCCGGCCGGCGCAGCGACTCGATCCCCGCGAACGCCGCGCCCTGGGCGGCCGGCGAGGGGAACACGGCGAGGAACAGGCGCATCCGCGTGGCTCCCGGTCGGGCGGGCGCTCAGCCTTCGAGGCTCGGCTCGAGCGGCAGGCCGCGCAGTTGGCGCCGCACCAGGTCGAGCGCGGTCTGGGCGCTGCGCTCGCGAATCGTCGCGCGCGTGCCGACGATGTGCAGGCGGCGCACCGCAGCACCGCGCGGCGAGGCCACGGCCACGAACACGGTGCCCACCGGCTTCTCCTCGCTGCCGCCCTCGGGGCCCGCCACGCCGGTGATGCCGACCCCGACGTCGGCACCGGCGCGCTCGCACGCACCCGCGGCCATCTGCTCGGCGACCGGGGCGCTCACCGCCCCGTGGGCTTCGAGGTCTCCGGCGCGCACGCCGAGCAGCTCGATCTTGGACGCGTTGGAATAGGTGACGAACCCGCGCTCGAAGTAGCGCGAGGCGCCCGGGACGTCGGTGATGCGCTTGGCGAGCAGGCCCCCGGTGCAGGACTCGGCGGTGGCGAGGGTGTAGCCCAGCTCGACCAGGGTCTCGCCCACCACCTGCTGCATGGTGGTCGTGCCCTCGGCGTAGATCACGGCATCCACCTTCTCCCTCAGCTCGTCGTAGGCGCGCCCGGTCACGCGCCGCACCTGGTCGGGGTCGGTCCCGGTGGCGGTCACCCGCAGGTCCACGCCGAAGAAGCTCGGCAGGTAGGCGAGGGTGGCGCCCGGCCAAGCCTGGGGCAGGGCGCCGATCTTCTCGTGGAGGGCGCTCTCGAACACGCCGGAGGTGCGCAGGGTGAAGGTCTCGACGTGCCGGCCGGTGCGCTGCCGCAGGTAGGGCACCACGTACTCCGTGGCCAGCTCCTCCAGCTCCTGGGGCACCCCGGGGAGCAGGATGACCGGCTTGCCGTGGTGCAGGATGAGGATGCCGGGTGCGGTGCCGAGCCGGTTGAGCCAGGCTTCGGCCCCGAGCGGCAGCAGCGCCTGGGCCTCGATCGAGCCCGGCAGCTTGCGGCCCAGGCGTGCGGCGCGCTCGCGGATGTGCTCCAGCACCTGCTCGTCGAGCTGGAGCGGGCGCGACAGGACGTTCGAGACCGCGCGGCGCGTCAGGTCGTCGGGGGTCGGACCGAGCCCCCCGGTCAGCACTAGCGCGTCGGCGCGCTCGAGACCGCGGCGCACCGCCTCGGCGATGCGCTCCGGGGTGTCGCCCACGGTCGTGTGCCAGCCGATCTGGACGCTCGCCTGCTCGAGCGCGCGGGCGAGGAACGCGAAATTGGTGTCGAGCGTGCGGCCGGAGAGGATTTCGCTGCCGATGGTGACGATCTCGATCTGCATCGGGCCTCGCAGAGGGGTGCGGGGGTGGTGGCGTTCGGCCCGGTACTGTGCCGCACCGGGCTCGCAGTGCCAAGCGGCGGGAGCGCCGTGGCCGGGGCGGGCGCCTCCCGCTCAACTCCCGCGGCGGAGCGCTCCCGTTCCCAGCGCACCGACCTCGCGCGCCAGCGGGCGGCGCCCCGCGACATCGAATAGCTCGAGACCAGCGGGCTCGCGCGCACGACGAGACCCCGCACCGCGCTTCCGGTGCGGGGCCTCCGTGTCGCGATTCGGGGCAGCGATCGCAGCCGCGCGGCGTCAGGCGCCCCACGCGGCCGGCGTCGGCTAACGGTAGCGGATCTTCAGCCCCCCCCAGGTGTCCCCTCCGGCCGGCGTCGGGGAGCACACCTCGTCGCGGATGAGCGTGAGCGGCGTGCCGTTCGGCAGCACGGTCGGGGTGTTGCTGCAGCAGCCGAAACCGCCCGGATCCACCACGCCCGAGTTGATCACGACCTCGGTGGTCGTGAAGATCGTGGCGTTATGGGTGGCGAAAGCGCTGTGATAGGCGTTGTCGCCGACGTTTGCCGCGAACGAGCTGATCGAATTCGGGGCCAGCCGCGCGTCCGTCACGTTGGCATAGATCGGATGGCCCGCAAAGGCGGCGAGAATGTCGGTGTAGCCGCCGTCACCGATGCACGCCGGATCCTGCAGGTCCGAGATCTGCCAGGGACCCGGCAGGTTCAGCTCCGGATTGCCCCAGCCCAGGCCGCCGCTCGGATGTGGATCGAAGCACCAGGCGTCGTTGAAGATCAGCAATCCGGTGCAATTGCCCCCGCCCGCCCACAGCGCCGCATCGCGGATGAGGTTGAAGGTGCCGAACGGCTCGCATCCCGGGCAGAAGATGCCCATGACGGTGGAGTTGGGAGGCACGATGATGTGGAAGCGCGGCGCATCGTGACTGGTGAGGACGACGCGGCCACCCGAGTTCACGCCGATGACGCTCTGCCAGGTCGTGCCGAGCCCGCCCCCGCCGCCGGCAGCGCTGCAGTCGATGCGGTCACGACGGTTGTTGATGGCGATGAGATCGTACGAGCCGAGGGCGGCGGCGGACATCGTGCTGAAGGTTGCCGGCGTCACCTCGGTGACGTTGAACAACAGCGCCCCGGGATCGATCTGCTGGAACGCCATGCCCATCGTGTTCGTGAGTCCAAATGACGACGGGCCGGGCGTGATGAGCGGCGTGCAATCCACCGTGAGGACATTGATCGGGACCGCCTGGGCGGGCGCGAACGGCGCTGCCGACGCCAGGAGGACGAGCGAGAGGCAAGCGAATCGGAGAGCGGTACGTCTCGAGTTCATCGCGAGGCTCCTTCTGGGGTGGTGGAGTAGCTCGGACGCGCGAACGGGATGACGCCGGGCCTCCTCTCATGGCGGGACTTGACCTCGGGGCGGTACCGGGCGCGCGGCCGGCGACCCCGCGGGGGATGGGCGACACCCGGTGGAGATCGTCGAAACCGCCATACGAAATGTGGGAACTGCCGCCGGGCGTGCTGCCGGCGGGAGGGCGGCCGAAGACGCTCGGTGAGCGGAGGATTCGGATGCCCGGCTGCGGCTGCGGAGCGACACTCCACCGATACCCGGGAATTGTAGCCCCGGCGGGGCCCGTAGGCGAGGATAAACGCGAGCCGCGCCCGCCCGCG